>Ga0209060_10000064_pt1 | contig 279424 bp, 243 predicted proteins | sample Coa_R1_8_FD_187155 | JGI IMG/M metagenome (GOLD analysis project Ga0209060, IMG submission 187155) | Surface soil microbial communities from Centralia Pennsylvania, which are recovering from an underground coalmine fire - Coalmine... | ecosystem: Environmental > Terrestrial > Soil >... | reverse complement strand
GCCCGAAGCGCGTTGCGGCGGTAACGTCGCAGTCGCGTGGCGCGCGCCGCGCCCGAAGCGGGCTCAGGCGGTAACGTCTGGGCGCGTGGCGCGGTTAGTAATGCGTAAGGCGCCTGTCGGCGCTCCGTCCCCCTTTTATTTTTCGGGGACAAAGCTTTCGTGCAGTGGCTTGGCAAGACTCGGACGCGAACAAAAAAACGCGCCGCGAGAACGCTCTTGTTTTATCCGCCCCCGCGCGCAGGGGCACCCCACAAAATTCGCTGGCGAATTTTGTGGGGACCCCGTCGCGGGGGAGGATGAAGAATTACGCCGCGGTGCGCGCCGCCTTGGCGCCTTCGCCGGTCGGGAAGGTGCAGGTCACGGTGGTGCCTTCGCCGACCACTGAGGCGATGGTCACGGTGCCGCCGTGCAGCTCGACGAACGAGCGCACCAGGGAGAGGCCGATGCCGGGGCCGCGGTGGTGCGAGCCGAGCGAGTGCGTTTCGAACCAATTAAAGACGCGTTCCAGCACCTCGGGCGGAATGCCCGGCCCCTTGTCGGTGACGGAGAACGACACCTCGCTATCGCGGCGCTGGGCAATAAGCGTGATGGTGGCGCCGCCCGGCGAAAAGCTGACCGCGTTGGCGAGGAGATTGAACAGGATTTGCTTCAAGCGCTTGTCGTCGGCGATGAAGCTGCCGATGTCCGCAGGAGTGTTGATGTCGAGCGTCAGCTGGGCGCTGATCAGTCGGTCGCGCACGCCTTCGGCCGCCGCCAGCATGGCGTCGCGGATGTCGACCGGCCCGAGATTGAGCTGCATGCGGCCGGCGTCGATGGTGGCGAGATCGAGAATGTTGTTGATCAGCGCCAACAGCGTGTTCGACGACACCGTGATGTAGTCGAGGTATTCACGCTGCTTGGGCGCGAGCGGGCCGGTCGCCGGATCGGCGAGCAGATGGACGAAGCCGATGATGTTGGTGAGCGGCGAGCGCAGCTCGTAAGAGACATGATGCACGAAGCTGATTTTGATGCGATCGGCGTCCTCCAGCGCCTCGTTGCGCTCACGCAGCGCACGCTCGACATTGACCGAGTCGGTGACGTCGTGAAACGCCGCCAGGGTGGCGCCGCCGGGCAGCGGCACGGTCGAACAATCGACCACGCTGCCGTCGCGGCGTTCGAGCCGGCCGGCGATGGCGGCGCGGCTCTCCATCGCAGTCACGGCCTCGCGCAGCGATTGCCAGACCGGATGGCCGCCGTGCAGCGGCCGGCAGGCCGCCGTGATGGTCTCGATGTGCGGGCGCTCGGCGAGCGCCGCCGGGTCGAGTTGCCACATCGCCGCGAACGCCGGGTTGGACAGCCGCAGCCGGCCGTCGCTGGCGAACACCGCGACGCCTTCGGCCAGATTGTCGAGCGTCTCGCCCTGGACCCGGATCATTTCTTCGAAGCGCCGCTCCAGCTCGAGCCGCTCGGTCACGTCGTGGAACAGGTACGTCACGCCGCCGTCCGGATTGGGCGTGGTGACGACGCGCACGGTGCGGCCGCCGGCGAGATGCCAGATGTGCTCCCTCGCGTCGTTGGCCCGATACGCTTCGTGCAGCTGCGCCTTCCAGGCGCGGAAATTGCGGAAGTCCAGCTGCTCAGGGAGCTTGCCCGCGGCGCGCAAGTCTTCGATCAGCGCCGAGTCGGTCGGCCCCTGATCGAGATAGGCGGCATCGAGATCCCACAGCGCCCGGTAGGCGGCATTATAGAACGTGAGCCGCTGCCTGGCGTCGAAGCTGGCGACGCCGATCGGCAACTGATCGAGCGTGCGACGGTGCGCGTCGACCAGGCGCGCCAGCGCGCCGCGCATGGTTTCGGCCTCGGTGGCGTCGGTGCCGATGCCGGCGCTGCCGCTCGCGGTGCGGAATTCCAGCACGTCGAAACTGCGCCGCGCCCCGGCCACCACCACCGGCAGCCGGCCCGCATAGGCGCCGGTCTGAGTGCGCGCCAGCGCGATGGTGTCGCGCGCTGCGCTGTCGAGCAATTCGAGACGGCGCGCCACGACCTCGGCGCCGTTACTCGCGTCGACCGCGCGCGCATAGGCCGAATTGACGAAGGTCAGCCGGCCGACGGCGTCGCGGGTCCAGGCCGGCGACGGCAATGTCTCGATCAATGTGCGCAGGGCCGCAGTCTCGGTTTGCAGCTGCTCGTGGCGCGCGGCGAGCTGCACCAGCTCGCGCGTGGTTTCGCCGGCGTCCTTGAGCCGCAGCACGGCGCGGCCGCCGACGGCGCGGCCATAGGCCTCGACGAAACGACCGGACAGCGTGGTGAGCATGAGCGCGAACGGCTCGCCGCGCGTGCGCAGCGCGTCGACCGCGCGTTCCATCTGGCTCGCTTTGGCGGCGTCGAGCCAGCTGCCGAAGGCCAACACGCGATGCGGTTCGTCGACGCCGAGAATATCGGGATCACCTTCGATGCCGGGATTTTCCGATGCCGCCGGCCAGTCGACGATGACCTGGCGCTCGGCGAGGAGCAGCGCCTGGGCGCGATCGACCCGGTCGCGCAATTCCGCGATTTCGTCGCGCGCCGCGCTGTCGAGGCGGGCCGCGCGGGCGCGCGTGCGTACCAGCAAAACCGCGGTCACGGCGGCGAACGCGATCAGGCCGAGGACCGGAATGAGCACGGCAAGCTCATGGCTGCCGAAGCCGCGGTAGGCATCGATCACGAGCGTATGGAGGGCGAAGAATGGCTGCTCGTCCGCATGCGCCGGCGCGACCAAGCCGCCGCCGAGCAGCGCGGTCGCCCACGTCGCAAGCCATTGCGCTTTGACGAATCCGCATCGCCGCGGATGAGCCGAGCCCCCGCTCGCCCGGATCGTGTCCGGCATGCCCCTTAGCCTCTGCCGGCCCACCGCCGCCGGCGAATCGATTCACTTTACTCTCAACGGGAATCGCGCCGAAAGAGTCCAGATCGTGAACACTTCGCTCAGGACATTCCGGTCGAGCCGATGCCGCCCGCAGCGCGTGCGGTCGTTTCCAAACTGTCGACCTCGATCAGCTTTGCACGCTCCACCCGCGCGATCACGAGCTGGGCGATGCGCATGCCGCGCTCGACGACGAACGGCTCGGCGCCGTGATTGATCAGAATGACCTGCACCTCGCCGCGATAATCGGCGTCGATGGTGCCCGGCGTATTGAGTACCGTAATGCCGTGGCGCGCCGCCAACCCCGAGCGCGGCCGGATCTGGCCCTCGTGGCCGCTCGGCAGCGCGATCGCGATGCCGGTCGGGATCATGGCGCGGCCGCCCGGTGCGATCGCGACCGGCGCTTGCGCCGGCACGGCGGCGACGAGGTCAAGCCCGGCGGCAAGCGCGCTTTGATAGGCCGGCAGCGGCAGACCGGCCGCGTGCGGCAGGCGCAGCGCCCGGACTTCGACGCGATCCTCGCTCACGGTTTCCGGTCCTGCAGCGCCGCGGCGATGCGCTCGATCAACCGCTGCGCCACCGCGTCCTTGGAAAGTGGCGGCCAATCTTCGACGCCGGTCGCGCTGATCAGATGGATGGTGTTGCTGTCACCGCCCATGATGCCGGTCTCGGGCGACACGTCGTTGGCCAGAATCCAGTCGCAGCCCTTTTTGACGCGCTTCTGCTTGGCGTTGGCGATGATGTCATCCGTTTCCGCGGCAAAGCCTACGACGAGCCGTGGCCGGTTCTTTTTCAGATGCGCGATGGTCGCCAGAATATCGGGATTTTCCACGAGGCCGAGCGGGCGCGGCCGGCTCTCTTGTTTCTTGATCTTGCTGCGGCTTATTTGCTCGACGCGCCAATCGGCGACCGCCGCGGCAAAGATCGCGACGTCAGCCGGCAGCGCTTTTTCGACGGCAGCGAGCATCTCGTTCGCCATCTCGACTTTCACGACGGAAACGCCCGGCGGGTCCGGCACATCGACCGGCCCCGACACCAGCACCACGTCGGCACCTGCAGCGGCGGCCGCCGCAGCGATGGCGTGGCCCTGCTTGCCCGAGGAGCGGTTGGCAATAAAGCGCACCGGATCGATCGGCTCATGGGTGGGCCCGGACGTCACCAGCACACGCGCGCCGGACAGCGGCCCTTGCCGCGGCAGCAGCGCCGCGGCCGCGTCGGCGATTTCCAGCGGCTCGGCCATCCGGCCAAAGCCGGCTTCGCCGCGCTCGGCCATTTCGCCGCTGTTCGGACCAACGATGCGCATGCCGTCGGCGAGAAGCTGCGCCAGATTGCGCTGCGTCGATTTCGCCGTCCACATGCGTGGATTCATGGCCGGCGCCAGCAGGATCGGCTTGTCGGTCGCGAGCAGAACGGCGCTGGCGAGATCGTCGGCATGGCCGCCCGCCATCTTGGCCATCAGATCGGCGGTAGCGGGGGCGACGACGACCAGATCGGTGTCGCGGCCGAGCCGGATATGGCCGACGTCGAATTCGCTCTGCGGATCGAACAAGTCGGTGAAGGCGCGCTCGCCGGCGAGCGCGCCGGCGGCAAGCGGCGTGACGAAATGCTGCGCCGCCTGGGTGAGGATGCAGCGCACCCGCGCGCCACGGTCGTGCAGGCGGCGGATCAGGTCGAGCGATTTATACGCCGCGATACCGCCACCGACGATGAGCAGGACGCGCCAGCGGCCGGACACCACCCTGGTTTGCTCGCGGGCCTCGCGCAGGTCTGCAGCGCGCTCGCGACCTTCAGTGCCAGAAAGGTCTGTCGGCCTGTCGGCGGCAAATTTCGCCGCCACGGCGGAGCCGGTGGCGCTGCGCAAAATCGCGCGCACCTCGTCTTCCATGGAGCGGCCGTTGGCGGCGGCGCGTACGCGGAGCTGGTGCTTGAGCCGGGCGTCGAGCCGCCGAACGGTGAGGCTGGCGAGGCGAGCCATGCAGAAAAATCCCTGGCGGCCGCCAGCTTACCTCATGATTGCACTGCAATCAATGCAATCAACGGGTCAAAACGAGCACCAGCAGCAACAGCGCGATCAGCCACAGCGCGCCGATGATCCAGCGGTCGCGGCGGGCCTCGCCCTTGTCGATTTCGGCGAGCGTGTGCTCGGACAGAACCAGTCCGTCGCGGGTGACCTCGTCAAGCTGATCGAGCACGCGGGCGCCGCGGGTGAGCAGGCCGGGCAGGTTGCCGGCGAACCGGCCGAGCTCAAGCGCTCCCTCGGCCGCGTTTTCGAGCTTGCCGGCCGGGCCGAGATGGCGCGCGATCCACTCGCCGACCACCGGCTCGGCGGTACTCCACATGTCGAGCTTGGGGTCGAACGAGCGCGCCACGCCCTCGACCACCACCATGGTCTTCTGCAACAGCAGCAGTTCGGGCCGCGTGCGCATGTCGAAAATACCGGTGACCTCGAACAACAGCGCCAGCAGCCGCGCCATCGAGATTTCCTCGGCGGTGCGGCTGTGGATCGGCTCGCCGATGGCGCGGATCGCCTGGGCGAAATTCTCCACCGAGTGGTGGCGCGGCACGTAGCCGGCCTCGAAGTGCACCTCGGCAACGCGGTGGTAATCACGGTTGATGAAGCCGTGCAGAATCTCGGCGAGGAAGAAGCGCTCCTTGGCGCCGAGCCGGCCCATGATGCCGAAATCGACCGCGATCAGCCGGCCCTCATCATCGACGAACAGATTTCCCGGATGCATGTCGGCATGGAAAAAACCATCGCGCAGCGCATGGCGCAGAAAGGTCTGAATCAGCGCCCGGGCGAGTTTGCGCGGATCGAACCCTTTGGCCTGCAGCGTGGCGCGATCGGACAGCGGCGTGGCGTCGATCCATTCCAGCGTCAGCACTTCCTTGCTGGTGCGGTCCCAATCAACCGTGGGCACACGGAAATCAGGATCGTTTTTGGTGTTCTCCGCCATTTCGGAGAGCGCCGCGGCTTCGAGCCGAAAGTCCATTTCGACCAGGACCGAGCGGCGGAGCGTATCGACGACTTCAATGAGGCGCAGCCGCCGCGCTTCGGCCGAGTACGTTTCGGCATAACGCGCGGCGAACGTGAAAGCGCGCAGGTCGGCGTGAAAGCGCTGCTCGACTTTCGGCCGCAGCACCTTGACGGCAACGGGACGCAAACCTGCCGCGGTCGCGACTTCGGCGCGGTGCACCTGCGCGATCGAAGCGGCGGCAACCGGCGGACCGAAGCTGGCGAACGCCGCGCCGAGCGGCCGGTCGAGCGAGGCGGCGACCGCGGCTTCGGCCTCGGCCTGCGGGAACGGCGGCATCTGATCCTGCAGCCGCTCGAGGTCGCGGGCGAGCGCGACGCCGACAACGTCCGGGCGGGTGGCGAGAAACTGGCCGAGCTTGACGTAGCTCGGGCCGAGGCGGGTGAGCGCCGTGGACAGTCGCGCCTCCGCGGTGCCGCGGCTCGGCCGCTCCAACAGCCGCGCAATGCGCAGGCCGAAGCGCGCCGGTCCCGGCACCAGCGCCGGATCGACGACACCGAAAACGCCCTCGCGGGCGAACACGAAGCCGGCGCGGGCGAGCCGAAGGAGATACGCCGGGCCGCTAATCACAAGCGCCAGCCGGAATGCAGCGCCACGATACCGCCGCTCATGGTTTGGTGCGCAACGCGCGCGAAGCCGGCGGCGCGCATCATGTCGGCGAACGCCTGCGGGTTGGGAAAGCGGCGGATCGATTCGACCAGATACCGATACGATTCGGCGTCGCCGACGACGGCGCGGCCCACCGCCGGGATGACGTTGAAAGAATACAGGTCGTACAGCCGGTCGAGGCCGGGCACGTCGACGGCGGAGAATTCCAGGCACAAAAACTTGCCGCCGATCCTGAGCACGCGAAACGCTTCGGCGAGCGCCACCTCGATGCGGGTCACGTTGCGGATGCCGAACGCGACCGTGGCGGCGTCGAAGCTGCGGTCGGGAAACGGCAGCGCCTCGGCGTTGGCTTCGACGAAGCTCATGGCCTCACCGAGCCGCTTAGCCGCGGCGCGCGCGCGACCGACGGCCAGCATGTCGGCATTGATGTCGCAGACCGTGACCCGCGTCCGGTCGCCGCCGGCTTGGAGCACCCGAAAGCCGACGTCGCCGGTGCCGCCGGCGATATCGAGATGCGCGAACGGCGCCGTCTTCGGCGGATCGACTGCGGTGACCAGCACGTCCTTCCAGGCGCGATGCAGCCCGAACGACATCAAATCGTTCATCAGGTCGTAGCGCCGCGCCACGCTGCGGAACACGTCGTCGACCAGCGCCTGCTTGTCGCCAAGCGGCACCTGCCGGGCGCCGAAATGAGCCGTGTCTGTCATGGTGTGTCCTCGGTCCAACGATAGCGCGGCCTGGGCTCCCGCGCTACAAAGAGCGCCGACGGAGCAAACCTAACCGCAAAGGGCAGTTAAGATGACCATTGCGTTCGAGCGGGTTATCCCGGTGTTCCGCATGTTCTCGGTGGAGAAGGCCCGCGAGTTTTACCTCGATTTTCTCGGGTTCAAAGTCGATTGGGAGGCCCGCTTCGCCCCGGACTTGCCGCTCTATATGCAGGTGTCGCGAGACGGCTTTGCCATCCATCTCAGCGAGCACCACGGCGACGCTACGCCTGGCTCCAAGGTCTTTGTCGCCGTGACCGGCGTGCGCGATCTGCATCGCGAACTCTCCGACAAGAAGTACCGCTACAACCGCCCCGGCCTGCAGGAGCAGGAATGGGGCATGATTGAACTGACCGTGAACGATCCGTTCGGCAATCGCATCACCTTCGGCGAGCCGATGGCGAAGCCCGTGGCATGAGCGCGATCAGTTAGATGCCCGAACTGCCCGAAGTCGAAACCGTGCGCCGGGGCTTGCAGCCGGTCATGGAGGGCGCGCGCTTTGCCAAGGTCGACGTGCATCGCGGCGACCTGCGCTGGCCGCTGGCCAAAGATTTCGTCAAGCGACTGCAAGGCCGGACCGTCACCGGGCTCGGCCGCCGCGCCAAGTATCTGCTGGCCGATTTGTCGTCCGGCGACGTGCTGATGATGCATCTCGGCATGTCCGGCTCGTTTCATGTCTTCGAAAAACGCGGCGCGGCGTCGCTCGGCCGCTATTATCACGAGCGCGCACAGCACCTGACCCACGACCACGTGGTGTTTCACATGAGCTCGGGCGCGATCGTGACCTTCAACGATCCGCGCCGGTTCGGCTCGATGAAGATCGTGCCGCGCCAAAACCTCGACGCCGAGCCGCTGTTGCGCGGGCTCGGCCCCGAGCCGCTCGGCAACGCATTCGATGCCGCCATGCTGGCGCGCGCCTGCAAAGGCAAGAAGACGAGCCTGAAGGCGGCGCTGCTCGACCAGCGCGTGGTCGCCGGGCTCGGCAATATTTATGTCTGCGAAGCGCTGCATCGCGCACTGCTGTCGCCCAAGCGGCTCGCCTCGACCATCGCGACCCGCAGCGGCGCGCCGAACGAACGCGCCGAGCGACTGGTCGAAGCGATCAAGCGCGTGCTGACCGACGCCATCAAGGACGGCGGCTCATCGCTGCGCGACCACAGGCTGACCGACGGCGGGCTCGGCATGTTTCAGCATCACTTCCGTGTCTACGACCGCGAAGGCCAGCCGTGCCGCACGCCAGGCTGCGGCGGCGCCGTCAAACGCATCGTGCAGAACGGCAGGTCGACGTTTTATTGTCCAACGTGTCAGAAATAGGACTAATCTTTCTCCGACACCGCTTCGTCCAGCCACTTCTCAATCACCGCCGCGATCTCCTTGTTGTTCTTCTCGTTCATCATGACGTGGCTGTTGCCATGGATGCCGAGTTCGGCGAGGCGGATGTGGCTGGCTTTGACGCCGGCCTGGGCGAGGTACTTCACGGTGCAATGATCGTAGGGCGCGTGATAGGACGCTTCCGAGGTCAGCACCAGGATCGGCATCTTCTGCAGGTTGGGCAATTGCCGCGCCGGCTGTTTCTGCAGCCAACAACGCACCAGATCGGGCCCATCCGCCTTGTCTTCCTGAAAGATCGCCAGCTCCGAGGCATCCTTGACCGCGGGTTCGTAGGAAAGCGGTACGGCGCTGAGCCCGTACGGCAGCGCCAGCTTGCCCTGTTTGAAATAATCCGGCGCGCCGACGAAACTGACTTCGTAGAACGGCGGACCGTTCGGCTCGACGCCGACGATCGCCTTGACGAGCTGCGGCCGCGCATCGGCTACCGGCCAGCCGAACGCGCCAGCCTGCGAATGCACCATCAGAACGGCCGGGCCGATCTTGTCGACCAGCGCCACCAGCGCGTCGCGATTGAGAAACTGCTGCTTGGTGAAATCGTCGATCTCCGGCACATAGCCCGACACCATCTGCAGGCTGACCGGATCGTCCGGCGCGCCGCTGCCCGGCCATTGCGTGTGCAGGTGCGCCTGCGGCCACAGTTTGTATTTTTCCTGCGACAGATAGCGCCGCTGGCCGCCCTCCATATCGGCGACCTTGCTCGGGCCGTACTGCGCATTGGCGTAGCCGGAGCGGCCGCGGCCCGGTTGGTCGACCACATAGACCGCGTAGCCGCGGCGCACGAAATATTGCGCCCAGCCTTCGCGGCCGTCGGGCGTGCCGGTATAGGTCGTGCCCGACCGCGTGCCGCCATGCACCATCACGATCGGATAGCGATGCGTCTGCGCCGCCGGGATGCGGAATTCGACGTACATCTGGTTGACGACATGGCTGTGCCCGTTCGCGGTCTCGAGCGTGCCGCCGACATAGAAGAAGCCCTCGCGGGCGAGCGTATAGGGCGGGTCGTCGACCGCTTGCGCGGATGGCGCCATGGCTAGAACTCCAATGACTGTTGCACTCACAAGGCCGGCCACGACGCCGGTGCAGGCGGCACCCTGTTTTTGTTTCACGGCATTCTCCCTGGCGCGCAAGCTCTGCCAGTGTGGCCCAAAGCGCGAATATCGGCTAGGCCGTCCGTTGCACGAGTGACCGACGCCGAGGAATCGAGCCATGAGCAGCGAGCACATCATTGTCGAGACGCGCGGCCGGGTTGGCCTGATCCGGCTCAATCGGCCGCAGGCGCTCAATGCGCTCAGCAGCGCACTGATGCGTGAGCTCGCCGCAGCGGTCGATGCCTTCGAGGCCGACGATGCGATCGGCTGCATGGTGATCACAGGCTCGGAAAAGGCGTTCGCGGCCGGCGCCGACATCAAGGAGATGGCGGATCAGAGTTTTACCGACGTTTACTTCGCCGACTTCACCGCGGCCTGGCACCGCGTGGCGCAGGCGCGCAAGCCGATCGTTGCCGCGGTCGCCGGCTTCGCGCTCGGCGGCGGCTGCGAGCTCACCCAGCAATGCGACATCGTCATCGCCGCCGACAACGCCAAATTCGGCCAGCCGGAGATCAAGCTCGGCGTCATTCCGGGCATCGGCGGCACGCAGCGCCTCACCCATGCGGTCGGCAAGGCCAAGGCGATGGATCTGATCCTCACCGGCCGCATGATGGATGCCGCCGAAGCCGAACGCTGCGGTCTGGTCGCCCGCATCGTGCCGGCGGCCAATCTGCTCGACGAGGCGCTCAAAGTCGCCGAGACCATCGCCGCCATGTCGCTGCCGTCGGCGCTTGCCGCCAAGGAGGCCGTCAACCGCGCCTTCGAAACATCGCTGGCGGAAGGCATCCGTTTCGAGCGGCGGGTTTTTCATTCGCTGTTTGCTACGCACGATCAGAAAGAGGGCATGACCGCGTTCGTCGAGAAACGCGCGGCGAAGTTCGAGAATAAGTAGCGCCGGCGTTCACTTTGTCACGCAGATCACCCGCACGATCGCTTGATCCATTGCGCCGGGAGCGGTAGCGGGCGTAATTCCGTGCGCGATGAGAAACGCGCGCACGGCGGCAGCCGGAATGAGAGTCGCCGGCGAACTGGACGCGGCAGGGCCGGCGACGAAGGGAGATTTCAGCTCGACCATGCCGGCGAAGCGGCCCTGCGCATCGATGGCGCCGGCACCGGAGAAGCCTGCAGCCGGGCTTGGTTCGACCAACTGACCATTGCGATGCGCTGCCGCGTGCGTCACCGCGCTGCCGCCTTGCTGCGCCAACGGATCGGCAATGCCGATCAGCGTGAGGCTATCGCCGGTCGCACCCTCACTCCCGAGCGACGCCGGCATCAGATTTGGCCCGGTAAAAACGCGAAGCAGCGCCAACCCGTTGGTGTCATCCTCGGCAATGCGCATCGCATAGCCAAGGCCCGGCACTGTGATCGTGGCGCAATCCGAGATGAGTTGCCGCGGCGCCAGGAGAACTCCGCTGCCGTCCGCCACAATCGCGGTGCCGTATTCGACCGCGGGTTTTTGGCCGGGCGGCGGACCGGCAGCCGGATCGGGAAAACCCTGGAACGAATTGGCGACGGCGATCGCCGCAGGCATCATCACGCCCTTGTTGGCCTGATCGTACAAAATAGTGATGCCGCGGATTTCGCCGCCGTGCGCGTCGGCGCGCACCACGACGTTTTTCAGGCCCTGCGTGCCGGCAACGACGAATGAGTCGGGCTTGAGCGCGCTGGCTTCGACGTGCCGGCTACGCGGCGCTTTTCTTTCCGCGTCGAACAAAACCGGCAGTGACGCCTCGCCGAAGCGGAATGTTTCGATCTGAATTTGCCCGCGGCCCGAACTCCAGCGGCTGCCGGTCAGCGACGTGCCCGCGGGCGCGAGGAGTTTTTCCGGCAAACCGAAACGTGCGCCGCTCGCCGCATCGTCGATCACACGCCAGCCCACGGCCTGCTGCGGTCCGGCCGCGGCGGCGGCGAGCTGCGCACGCTGCTGCTCGTCCAAAATACCGGTGTCCTTGGCGGCGTGGCCTTTCTGAAACAGTTTTACGGCCTTGATCACGCGATCGTCGACGTCGCCGCCGGGTAGCCCTTCGTAAACGCCGATCCAGGCCAGATTCGCCTGGATGGCAAGCCGCTCGGCGGCCGGCAGCCCCGCATAGGCATTGGCGATCGCCGCTGCCGGCTTTGCGCCGTGCCTTTTCGGCGTGGCCTTGGCTGCAGGGTGCGGCGCGGCGGCGCCGCCCGGCCCGGGACTCTTGGCCTGCCGTGCCAGTGCCGGCGCACTTGCCAGCGCGAGGCAGACGATAATGGCCGTCACCTGCGTGTTCATTCGCGCATCCCGGCGAGCCATCGAGGATAGCGCAACGACGCCGCGGCGCAATTTGGCCGGACGCTTGACGCGCTGCCCCGGCAGGCGTTCGGTTACACCGCAGGTGCAGCATGCTCAGCGCCGAAGAAGTTGAACGCTATGCGCGGCACATTGTGCTGCGCGAGGTCGGTGGGCCCGGACAGGCCGTGCTGAAGCGCGCTCGCGTGCTGGTGATCGGCGCCGGCGGGCTCGGCGCCCCGGTGCTGCTCTATCTCGCGGCCGCCGGCGTCGGCACGCTCGGCGTGATCGACGACGACGTGGTCACGCTGTCGAATTTGCAGCGGCAAGTGATCCACGAAACGCCCGACCTCGGCATGCCGAAAGTCGAGAGCGCCGCCGCGACCATCCGCCGGCTCAATCCGCACGTCGCGGTGGAGGCGCACGGCACGCGGCTCGTTGCCGGCAATGCGCTCGACCTGATCGGCCGTTACGACATCGTCGCCGACGGCTCCGACAATTTCGCCACGCGGTATCTCGTCTCCGACGCCTGCTATTTCGCCAAGAAGCCGCTCGTGACCGCGGCGCTCGGCACCTTCGATGCGACGCTGACCACGATCCGCGCCTACGAGCGCGGCGCCGACGGCAAGCCCAATCCGACCTACCGCTGCCTGTTTCCCGAACCACCGCCGCCCGGCACCGTGCCGGCCTGCGCCGAAGCCGGCGTCTTGGGCGCGCTCGCCGGCGTGATCGGCTCGATGATGGCGCTCGAGATCATTCGCGAGATCGTCGGCTTCGGCGAAAATTTGGTCGGGCGCCTGCTCATGATCGACGCCCGCTCGATGCGGTTCGAGACGCTGCGCTATCAATGGGACCCGAGCAATCCGCTGTCCGGCGTGAAACCGACGATCAGTGATCTATCGGGGCATTCTTAAGCCGGCTCAACGACCGAGTTGCGCCGCGGCCTCGACCAACGATGCTGGATTTTTGCGAGCGGATCCGCGCCGAAGCGATTGTAGCCGGAGGTGCCGCGCCGAAAGCCGACCTCGACCGAACCCCAGATCGCGAGCGCAATGGCGCCCAGCAAAGACAGCCGAAGCAAGAAGAGCGAGAACACTCTGACGTCACCAAATGATCCCGCGGCGGCCCAGACGAACAGCCAGCCGGCAATCCCAACCAGGAATGGGCCCATATAGTACAGCAAGAGCCACCACCCCGAGCGGTCGCGGTCATGCAGCCGCTTGACCCCAAGCGCGAGGGTCGAGATGAAAGTCGCGAAGTTGACCGCATGGCTGACGACTTGAAACGTGGTGCCGCCGCCGACCGCGCGGCCGAGCAGGGTCAACGCTACGTCGGCCGTGAATAGGATCAGCAGCGCCAGCCAATATTTGGCCCGGTTGATGCGGCCCCGAAAGCCGAAGAAGAACGTCCACCCGTCCATTGGCGCCTCACACCTGCGTCTTCGCGTTGGTCGCCCTGCCGGTCGCTTCGGTTCAACACCGGTTAAGCGCCTCGCCCGACAGCAGAACTTCTTTGACACCGGCTTGACGGCGCATTGACGTGGCATCGCCTATGGTTCGCCATACGGCCGTGCATGGTCATTCGGTCGAGGTTCGCATGAACCCCATTATGTTCGATCGCCGTCGCTTCCTGCAGCATTCCGCCGTTCTCGCAGGCGCGCTGCCGCTCACCGCATCGACCTTCCACAACGGAGCTCTGCGGGCTGAGCCGGCACTACCGGCGCGGCGCGTGTTTTTTGCAAACCCTGACTATTCCAATGTGCAGCTCAGCCCCGACGGCGAGCATCTTGCCTACCTGGCGCCACTCAATGGCGTGCGCAATCTTTGGCTGGCGCCGACGACCGATCCGCGGCAAGGCCAGCCGCTGACGCGCGTAACCAATCGCGACATTTCCACATTTTTTCGTTGGGCCCACACCAACCGCCACATTGTCTTTTTCCAGGACCGCGACGGCGACGAGAACTGGCGCGGCTCCAGCGTCGATATCGCCACCGGCGCCGTGGTACCGCTGACACCGCCGCAAGGCGTGCGAGCTTTGGTTCAGGAATCGTCCTATCGCTTCCCCGACGAGATGCTGTTTCGCCACAACGAGCGTGACAAGCGGTATCTCGATCTCTATCGCGTCAACGTGGTGAAGGGCGGCAGCGAACTGCTCTATAAAAACCCCGACTATGTTTGGCTGATGACCGACAGCGCATTCCGGATCCGGCTGGCGGGACGTTATGCGGCCAATGGCGATTGTGAAATCTTCGAGCGTCGTGACAAGGACTGGGCCCCATTCGCAACGATTCCGATCGGCGACCTCGATTCGACGTATCTGATCGATTTCAGCGATGACGACGACGGCAACACGCTCTACATGCTGGACACGCGCGGCCGCGACAAGGCGGTGCTGGTTGCCGTCGACATGGCGACGCGGCGATCCAGCATCCTTGCCGCCGACGATGCGGCCGATATCGTCGCGGTCGATTTCGAGCCAAGAAGCCGACGGCCGCTGGCCGCCAAGGCGATCACGGATCGGGCCCGGTGGCACCCGATCGAGCCGTCTGCCGCCAAGGAGTTGGCGATGCTCGCGGCCTACGGTGCCGGCGATCCGCAATTCGTCAGCCGCAGCGACGACAACCACCGGATAACGGCGTTCTTCGAGCGCGATTCATCGAGCGGCGAATATGTGTTGATCGACCACGCCGCGGGAAAAGTCCGGCCGCTCTACATGCAACGCGCGTCGCTCGCGCAAGTGCAGCTGCGGCCGATGGCGCCGGTGATCATTCCGGCCCGCGACGGCCTCAAGCTCAACGGTTATCTGACCATGCCCGCGCCAGGCCCGGGCGCCACGGCGGCCAAATTGCCGATGGTGCTGGTCATTCACGGTGGCCCCTATTCGCGCGACATTTGGGGCTTCAACTCCGTGCATCAATGGCTCGCCAGCCGCGGCTACGCGGTGCTGAGCGTCAATTACCGCGGCTCGACCGGCTACGGCAAAGCCTTCGTCACCGCGGCGGACCACGAATGGGGCGGCCGCATGCATGACGACCTGATCGATGCCGTCAACTGGGCCATTGATCGCGGTTTTCCCGATCCCAAGCGTATCGGCTTCTACGGCGGCAGCTACGGAGGTTATTCGGCGCTGATGGCGGCAACCAAAACGCCCGAGGTCTTTGCCTGCATCGTCGATGAGTTTGGCATCTCGAACCTGATAACCTTCATGGCGACCATCCCACCTTATTGGGGACCATTCTTCAGCGTCTGGAAGAACCGGCTCGGCGATCCCGCAACCGAGGAGGGCCGCGCCTTCCTCCGGGACCGGTCGCCACTCAACCATATCGAGCGCGCGACGCGACCGATTCTGATCGCCCAAGGCATGCGCGACGTGCGGGTGGTGCCCGCGGAATCCGAACAAATGGTGACGGCGCTCAAGGCGAGAAGCATTCCGGTGACCTATCTGACGTTTGCCGATGAAGGCCATGGCTTTGTGCGGCCGGAAAACCGGCTTGCGTTCACCGCCGTCGCGGAAGCTTTCCTGGCCAAGCATCTCGGCGGCCAGTTCGAGCCAATCGGCGGTGATTTTGCGGGATCGACGATCAGGATCGAAACCGGCGGCGACCTGGTGCCGGGGCTCAAATAGCAAACCTCGGCGCGACCTTACGCTGCGCGATGCCCGAACGGTCGCGCTTCATCGCCACGCCGCAATGCGGCGGAAACGCCAGGCTGACACTGCTCCGCCTTTGTGCTGAAATGGGCAGCGGAGGACGGCAGCCATGCAGACCAGGGTTTCGCCGAGCACGTTGCAATGCAGCGCCGAAGAATGGCAGGCGCGGGTCGATCTTGCGGCCGCGCACCGGCTCGCCTTCATGCACGGCTTCAGCGAGGGTATTTTCAACCACCTCACGCTTGCCGTTCCGGGCCGCGACGATCGCTATTATCAGATCCCGTTCGGCACGCACTGGTCCGAAGTCACGGCCTCCGCGCTCATGGAGGTCGGGATCGACGACGGCAAGGTCAAGCGCGGCTCGGGCGATGTCGAGCGCTCCTGCTACTGCATCCACGCGCCGATCCACAAAGCACTGCCGCAAGCCAATGCGGTGTTTCACACCCACATGCCGTTTGCCAGCGCGCTGACCCGGCTCGAGGATCCGCGCATCAAGGAGATCGGCCAAACCGAGGTCGGCCTGATCGACGCGATCGCCTACGACGACCAGTATAGCGGTCCGGCTTTCGAGCCGGCCGAAGGCGAGCGCCTCGCCAGGTGCATCGGCAACAAGTCCGTGCTGTTCATGGCCAATCATGGCGTCACCACGCTCGGCGTGACGGTGGCCGATGCCTATGACCGGCTTTATTATCTGGAGCGCGCCGCGCAGGTGCAAATCTACGCCATGTGGACCGGCCAGCCGCTCAAGCAGCTGCCGGCGGCGGTGGTCGAGAAGACCAAGCGCGAAATAGGCGGTGCCAGCTTCTACGACGGCCCCAGCCCGGCACAGCGGCACTTCGATGCCCTCAAGCGCATCCTCGATCGGACCGAACCCGACTACAAGACCTGACGTCGGCATGCGCCGTGAGCATTACACGACGCGATTTCCTTAATGGTACCGCTCTCGCCATCGCGTCGGGTCTAACGCCGGCCGCGCAAATCGCGGCCGATCCTGCGCGCTACCCACCGGCTTTGACGGGTATGCGGGGTCAGCATCCGGGCTCATTCGAAGTCGCGCACGCATTTGCCCGCGAAGGTCAGCGCTTTGACGTCGATCATGCCGCGGTCGAAGAGAGCTATGATTTGGTCGTTGTCGGCGGCGGAATCAGTGGACTTGCGGCCGCCTGGTTTTATCAGCGCGCGGCCGGCTCCAAGGCTCGTATCCTCATACTCGACAACCACGACGACTTCGGCGGCCATGCCAAGCGCAACGAATTCACGATTGGCCGGCGCACACTGATCGGTTACGGCGGCAGCCAATCGATGCAATCGCCAAAAACACTCTGGAGCAGCGCCGCAAAAGGTCTGCTGCATGAGCTCGGCGTCGATGTCGACCGGTTCGCGACGGCGTTCGACCGCAACTTCTATCCCTCGCTCGGCCTATCCCGCGGCGTATTCTTCGATCGTGAGACGTTCGGCCGCGATGCACTCGTCCCCAGTGATCCGATGTTGGCGGAGGGCATTGATGCTAGCCCTTCACGCCGAGATTTCTTCCTGGCTGCGCCGATTTCTGATGCCAGCAAGCAACAGTTGCTGTCGCTCTACGACGCCAACCGGGATCCGCTGGCGGGCAAATCGGTCACAGAAAAACTTCGAATTTTGCAGAAAACGAGTTATCGCGACTACCTGATCCGGATTTGCGGCTGCAGCGAGGAAGCAGCAAACTGCTTTCAGGGCCGCACATTGGGGTTCTTTGGCCTCGGTTGCGACGCTGTGCCTGCATTCGATGTGCGCAGCTTCGGCTATCCCGGTTTCAACGGGCTCGGTCTGCCTGTCGACGACCATCCTGAATGGAAAGAGCCCTACATCTATCATTTCCCCGACGGCAATGCCTCGCTGGCGCGCCTGTTGGCCCGCAAGCTCGTCCCAGGGCTGGCGCAAGGCGGCACGATGGATGACATCGTGCTTGCCGGCTTTGATTACGATCGACTCGACCGCGACGAAAGCGCTGTCCGGATACGCCTCAATTCGACCGTCATCGACGTGCGTCAGAAAAACGATGCAGTCGACATTGGTTATGTGCGCGCCGGACGGGCCCGCCGCGTCACCGCGAAACATGCCGTGCTCGCCTGCTTTCACATGATGATCCCTTATCTGATGCCTGATCTGCCTGCGGCACAGCGCCAAGCGTTGGCGCAAAACGTGAAGACGCCGCTAGTCTACGTCAATGTTGTGACGCGCAACTGGAAGCCTTGGCTGGCGCTGAAAGTATCCGCAATTTCCGCGCCAATGGCGTTCTTCAGTCAAGCCGCGCTCGACTTTCCGGTGAGCATGGGCGGTTATCGGCATTCGCAAAATCCGAACGAGCCGATCGTCGTCCACCTGACGCACGTACCCGGCACGCCGAATTCGGGCCTCGATGCGCGCGCGCAATTTCACATCGGACAGGCCAAGCTTTTCGCCATGACGTTTGCCGATTTCGAGGACCGCATTCGCGATCAACTCGATCGCATGCTCGGTTCGGGCGGCTTTGACAGCCGCCGGGATATTGCGGCGATCACAGTCAATCGCTGGCCGCACGGCTACAGCTATGTGGAAAATTCACTGTTCGACGGTGACGACTACGAAGATCGTGTTCTAAAAGTCGCGCGGCAACGATTTGGCCGCGTTGCCATCGCGAATTCCGATGCGGCTGGGGACGCCTATGCGCACCTCGCCATCGACCAGGCTGCCCGTGCCGTGCACGAACTGTTGAGGTAACGATCCCACCGATCTCTGAATCGCAAAATCGCGCCCTCACCGCGCCTGCCCGTGATAGACGCTGTTCGGACGCATATCAGTGGCCGAAGCGACGCGGTTCGTCATGTTGAAAAAGCCGGCAACGGCGGCGATGTCCCAGATGTCGCGATCGGAGAAGCCGGCGCGGCGCAACGCGGCGCGGTCGCCCTCCTCGACGCGCCACGGCTCGGTCGTCAGCTTGACGGCGAAATCGAGCATGGCGCGCTCGCGCTTCGGCAGCCGCGCCGCGCGGTAATTCATCGCCATCAATTCGCCGAGTACCGGATCGTTCGAGAGCTGGCGTACGGCGGCGCCGTGGGCGACCAGGCAATAGTAACAGCGGTTCTGCGCCGAGACCGCGACCGCAATCATCTCGCGCTCGAGCTTGCTCAGGCCCGATGGCGCCAGCATCAGATCGTTGTACATGGCGACAAAGGCCGAGAGCTTGGCCATGTCGAACGCATAGGCCTTGAGCACGTTAGGCACGAAGCCGAGTTTTTCTTCGCACTTGGCGAAATACGCCGCCATCTCGGGCGTCAGCGGCGCCGGCTTGAGCGACAGCGCGGTGATACTGGTGTCGTCGCCGGCCACGGCGCTCGGCCGGGCTTGCGCCTGGCGTGCCGCCGCTGCGGTTTTGTTGCTACGCTTGGCCATGCTGCCTCCGTTTCTTCCTCAAATCGGGCGCTTGCCGCAGCCCGCCATCCAGGGGGCGAGTATAATCTTGCCGTAGCGGATATGCGCGCCGCGCGCGTATGATCGGCCGCGAATCGCAAAGCCCAACCGGGCAGCCAAGCCGGACCGCCATGGCCATCCAGGACATGCCTAGCGACGACGGCCGCACCGGCCAATCGCTCCTTGGCGCGGCTGCGGCCGCGCTGGCGCGGCGCGAACCCGGCATTCCCGCCGATTTTCTCGACAAGTTTTTCGGCCGCGCCGCGCCGGACGACCTGGAGCGCTACCAGCCCGAACAGCTCGCGGCGATCGCCGTGCAGTCCTGGGCGACCTTTGCGTCGCACCGGCAGGGCACCGCCAAGCTGCGGTTGGCTCCGGCCGCCATGACGCCCGGTGTCACCGCGCTCGACATCGTCAACGACGACATGCCGTTCCTGGTCGATTCCGTTGTCGGCGAGCTGACCGAACGCAACCTCGAGGTTTTGTTGCTGGTCCATCCGGTGTTTTTGGTCGAGCGCGACGAGGCCGGCACGCTGACCGGCTTCGAAGACAGCCGGCACAGCGATGGCCGCCGCGAAAGCTTCATTCATATCCACATCGACGGCCCGCTCGACGAAGCCGCGATGGCGGACCTCGCCCGCACGCTCGAAGCCATCTTGGACGAGGTCCGCGTCTGCGTGCAGGATTGGCAGGCGATGCTCAAGCGCGCCCGCGAGGCCATCGCCGATCTGCGCAAGAACCCGCCGCCGCTACCGGTCGAGGACATCGCCGAAGCGGTGCAATTCCTCGAATGGCTCATCGGCGACAATTTCACCCTGCTCGGCTCGCGCGACTACGCCTACACGGACAACGAGCAGGCGCTGCAGCCGATCTTTGAAACCGGGCTCGGGCTCCTGCGCTCGCGCGAGATGCGGCTCCTGCGCCGCGGCAATCAGCTCGTCACCATCACTCCGGAGATTCGCGAGTTTCTGGAAGAGCCGCGCCTCCTCATCGTCGCCAAGACCGCGGTACGCGCCCGCGTGCACCGCCGCGTCCACATGGACTATGTGGGCGTCAAGCGCTTCGACGCCGAGGGCAAACTGATCGGCGAGCGGCGATTCTGCGGCCTGTTCACCTCGACGGCATACACGCGCTCGACCCGCGCCATCCCGTACCTGCGCCGCAAGGTCGACCACATTATCCGCCGCGCCGGCTTCGAGCCGCACGGCCACTCCGGCAAGGCGCTCGTCAACGTGCTGGAGACCTATCCGCGCGACGAGCTGTTTCAGATCGATGAAGACACGCTGTACCGGTTTGCGCTGGCGATCCTGCAGCTCGGCGAACGGCCGCGGGTGCGCGTGCTGCCGCGGCGCGACCGCTTCGATCGCTTTGTCTCGGTGCTGGTCTACGTGCCGCGCGACCGCTTCGACAGCGCGATTCGCGCGCAGGTCGGCGAGTATCTGGCCGCGACTTACAAGGGCCGGCTGCGCGCGTTTTACCCGTTCTTCCCCGAAGGTCCGCTGGTGCGCGTCCATTTCATCATCGGACGTTACGAGGGCGAGACGCCCAACCCGCACCCGGCCGAGCTCGATCGCGCGGTCGAGGCCATCGTCCAAAGCTGGGTCGAGCGGCTCGAAGAGGCAATCGGCGCCGGGCACGAGACCGAGGCCGCGCATCGGCTGTTCGCCCGATATCGTGACGCGTTTCCGATCGATTATCGCGAAGTCTATTCGGCGGCGACTGCGCTCGCCGACATCGGCCTGATCGAGGCGCTGTCGCCGGAACATCCGCTCGGCGTCGACCTTTACCGGCGCGCCGAAGCCGCGCCAGCGGCTGCGGGATTGCGGGTTTTCAGCCTTGGCCGTCCGATCCCGCTGTCGGAACGCGTGCCGGTTCTGGAAAACATGGGTTTTCGCGTCGTCGACGAGCGCACCTATGCGATCCGGCCCCGGGACGCGGATGTGTGGTTCCACGACATGACGATCGAGACCGCCTCGGGCGAAGCCATCGCGCTTGCCGCGCGCAAGGATCAGCTCGAGGCCTGCTTTCTGGCGGTGATGAGCGGCGCCGCCGAAAACGACGGCTACAACGCGCTGGTGCTGACGGCCGGCCTGCCTTGGCGAGACGTCGCGGTCATCCGCACCGTATCGCGCTTTCTGCGGCAGATCCGGGTGCCCTATTCGCAGGATTACATGTGGGGCACGCTGCGCAAGCACGCGCGCATCGCGTCAGCGATCGTGTCGCTGTTCCACGTGCGCTTTGCGCCGCGCTTCGCCCTGGTCGAGGAGGCGCGCGCCGCCAACGAGACCGAAATCGCCGCCACCATCGACACCGCCCTGCAGGCGGTGTCGAGCCTCGACGAAGACCGCATCTTGCGCCACTTCGTCAACGCGGTGATGGCGGCGGTGCGCACCAATTTCTTTCAGCTCGACGAGGCGGGCCGCACCAAGGAGCCGATCGCGATCAAGTTCGCCAGCCGCAAGGTCGACGGCATGCCGTTGCCGCGGCCGCTCTACGAGGTGTTCGTCTATTCCCCGCGGGTCGAAGCGCTGCATCTACGCTTCGGCAAGGTGGCGCGCGGCGGCATCCGCTGGTCCGACCGGCCGCAGGATTTCCGCACCGAAATTCTCGGCCTGGTCAAGGCGCAGAACGTCAAGAACGCGGTGATCGTGCCGGTCGGCGCCAAGGGCGGCTTCGTACCGAAACATTTAAAGCCGAGCGACAGCCGCGAGGCGATCCAGGCCGAAGGCATCGCCACCTACAAGATCTTCATTTCGACGCTGCTCGACATCACCGACAATATCGGGCTCGGCTCGACCGGCGTGATCCCGCCCGCCAACGTGGTGCGCCGCGACGGCGACGATCCGTATCTGGTGGTCGCCGCCGACAAGGGCACCGCTGCGTTCTCCGACATCGCCAACGAGATCGCGGTCGCGCACGATTACTGGCTCGGCGACGCTTTCGCCTCGGGCGGCTCGGCCGGCTACGACCACAAGAAGATCGGCATTACCGCGCGCGGCGCCTGGGAATCGGTCAAGCGGCATTTCCGCGAAATGGACCTCGACATCGCGGCGCGGCCCTTCACGGTCGTAGGTGTCGGCGACATGTCGGGCGACGTGTTCGGCAACGGCATGCTGCGCGAGCAGACGATCCGGCTCGTCGCCGCCTTCGATCACCGCGACATTTTCATCGATCCCGAACCCGACGCCGCTCGCACTTTCGCTGAACGCCGGCGGCTGTTCGATCTGCCGCGTTCGAGCTGGCAGGATTTCGACAAGAGCTTTTTGTCCCCGGGCGGCGGCATCTATTCGCGCGCCGCCAAGGAGATCAGGCTGTCGCCGCAGGCGCAAAAGCTGCTCGGCACCGGCGAACGCCTCACCCCGGCGGAGGTGATGCGCGCCATTCTCAAGGCGCAGGTCGATCTGCTCTATTTCGGCGGCATCGGCACCTATGTGCGTGCCGCCGACGAAACCGACGAGTCGGTCGGCGATCGTGCCAATGACGCGATCCGCGTCGCCGGCGCCGCACTGCGCTGCAAGGTGATCGGCGAAGGCGCCAATCTCGGCATGACCCAGCGCGGCCGCGTCGAGGCGGCGCTGCGCGGCATAAGGCTCAACAGCGATGCCATCGACAACTCGGCGGGCGTCAATACCTCCGACGTCGAGGTCAACATCAAGGTCGCGCTCAGCATTCCGCTGCGCGACGGCCGTCTCGGCATGAGCGAGCGCAACGCCCTCCTTGCCGAGATGACCGAGGACGTGGCCGCTCTGGTGCTGCGCAACAATTATCTGCAGACGCTGGCGATCTCGCTCGCCGAGCGGCGCGGCATGGAGGATTTCGGGTTCCTGCAGCGACTCATGCAGAACCTGGAAGCGCGGCAATTGCTCGACCGCTCCGTCGAATTTCTGCCCGACGACATGGCGCTCACCGAGCGCCGGCGCCGCTCGCAGCCGTTCACCCGGCCCGAACTGGCCATCCTGCTCGCCTACGCCAAGCTGTCGCTCTACGACGATTTATTGGAATCGGCGGTGCCGGACGATCCGTATCTGGCGCGCGAGATGGTGCGCTATTTCCCGAAAGCGATCGCCGCGCGCTTTCCCGATGCGCTGGAGCATCATCGGCTGCGCCGCGAAATCATCGCCACGCAGCTCGGCAACTCGATGATCAACCGCGGCGGGCCGTCGCTGATGGTGCGCATCGCCGATCAGACCGGTGCGGCGCCCGCCGCCATCGCCAGTGCCTTCGCGGCGGTGCGCGACAGCTACGCCATGTCGGCGCTCAACAGCGCGATCGACGCGCTCGACAACACAATCGTCGGCAAGGTGCAGCTTGAACTCTATGCCGCCGTGGAAGATCTGCTGCTCGACCGAATGGTTTGGTTCCTCCGCAACGTAACGCTGACCAAAGGTCTCGCCGCCGTGGTGAGCCACTACGAAAACGGCATCGCGACCGTCGCGACTTGCCTCGACGGCGCACTGTCGGAGGACGGCTTGGGCGCACGGACGGCGCGCCGCGGCGAGCTCGCCGCGGCAGGCGTGCCCGAACCGCTCGCCGGCCGCATCGCTGATTTGGCCCCGCTGGCGGCGGCTCCCGATATCGTGCTGGTGGCTGACCGCACCACAAAACCGATCCCCGAGGTCGCCGCGACGTATTTCGCCGCCGGCGCGTTCTTCCGGCTCGACCGTATCGCGGGCGCCGCCGGCGCCATCGCGGTCGATGATTACTTTGACCGGCTGGCGCTTGACCGCGCCCGCGACTCCATCGGCGAGGCCGAGCGCCGGCTCACGGCCGCAATGGTGAGCGGCGGCGCGGTCGGTGCAGCGGCGGTCGAGGCCTGGGTGGCGCCGCGCCGAGCCGAAGTCGAACGCGTGCGCGCGGCGATCCACGAGATCGCGGGCTCCGGATTGACCGTATCGAAGCTTGCGGTGGCCGCCAGCCTGCTCGGCGATCTGGTCAAAAGCTGAGAATCTTCAAGAGCTTGGCAATTTGCGAAGCGCTGCCACAAAAAAGACCCGGAAGCCCTGCCACAAAAAAGAACCCCAAGCAGAGTACGCGCTTGGGGTTCTTCGAGTCGTTGCCTCAACTTAGGCTTATGTGGACCGGGCGGCGGGGTGTCGGGGGATGGGGGAGCCGCCCGGCCGGCCTAATGCGCCAGAAATAATCCTCTGGTCCGCGGATGCAATGCGGATCACGCGTTAGTGTTATCAGGTGGGTGCGTCAAACTGACCGCGTTAACGCAGCGGTTCCAGCCCGCTTGCTACCAAATCAGCTCGGTTCCCACGGCAGCGCGAACCTAATTCTTTTCACGGTCCGGCACTTACGCCGGCATTTTCGCTTGGCGGATCGCGTTCCATATTTTGTTGGGCGTCAGAGGCATGCTGAGATCGCGCACGCCACATTCGCGCAGCGCATCGAGAACCGCGCTGACAACGACAGCCGGCGCCGCAGTGGTGCCGCCCTCGCCACCGGCCTTGATGCCGAGCGGATTGGTCGGCGAAAGCACCTCGGCGATTTCGGTGCGCATCGATGGCAGGGTGTCGGCGCGCGGCATGCCGTAATCCATCAGCGAGCCGGTCAACGGCTGCCCGGATTCGGGATCGAGAAAAATCTGTTCCCACATCGCCTGGCCGACGCCTTGCGCGACGGCACCGTGGGTCTGACCATGCACGATCAGCGGATTGATGCAGCGACCGACGTCGTCGATGCAGGCGTAGCGCGTCATCGTCACGTCGCCGGTCTCGGGATCGACCTCGACTTCGCAGATCGCGGTGCCGTTGGGAAATACCGGCTCGTGCATCTCGTTGTCGGCGACGATCGCAAGTCCGTCCTTCAGGTCGTCGGGCAAGTTCAGGCGTTCGGCTTCGCGGGCCAGCTCGAACATGTCGAAGGTGCGGTTTGTATCGCGCGAGGCAAAGCGGCCGTCGTCGAACGAGACGTGCTCGGGCGCGGTGCCCATGGCGATCGCCGCAATCGCCTTGCCTTTCTCGATCAGCGCAACAGCGCCCTTTGAGAATACCGTCGCGGCATGGCGCATCGAGCGGCCGGAATGCGAGCCGCCGCCGACCTTCACCACGTCGGTGTCGCCGAAAATGATGCGCACGCTTTCGTCCGGCACGTGCAGCAGGTCTGAAATGACTTGCGAGAAGCTGGTCTCGTGGCCCTGCCCGCTCGGTTGGGTGCCAATGACGACGTCGACGCGGCCATCCGGCTGTACCTTGATGCGCGCCTGCTCGCGCGGCGCACCGATCGAGGATTCGACGTAGTTGGCGAGGCCACGGCCCAACAGCTTGCCGCGGCGCCTGGCGTCGCGGCGGCGCGCCATAAAACCTTTCCAGTCGGCGATCTCCATCGCCCGATCCATATTCTCCTCGTAGCGGCCGCTGTCGTAGAGCATGCCGACGGCGTTGCGGTACGGCATTGCGTCGGGGCGGATCAAATTCTTGCGGCGAAGCGCAATGCGGTCGATGCCGAGCTCATCGGCGGCGATGTCGACCAAACGCTCGATCGCAAACGTCACCTCGGGACGGCCGGAGCTGCGATAGGCGTTGGTCGGCGTGGTGTTGGTGAACACCGCCACGGCGCGCAAGTGCGCCGCCGCAATGGCGTACGGGCCAGGAATGAGGCCGGAGCCCTTGCTCAATGGCGACAGCGACACGCAACGCGCGCCGACGTTGCTGATATTGGTGGCGCGCATCGCCAAGAATTTGCCCTTGGCATCGAGCGCCAGCTCGACTTTGGTGACGAGATCGCGGCCCTGATAGTCGCTGAGAAAAGCCTCGGAGCGGGTCGCGGTGAATTTCACCGGCCGGCCGATTTTCTTCGCCGCCCACAGCACCAGGCCAAACTCGACGAACACGCGGTTGCGGGTACCGAAATTGCCGCCGACGTCGTGCGACAGCACGCGCAAGTTCTCCGGCGAAATGCCGAGCACCGTGACCAGCTCGCTCTTCTGCCGCACCGCACCTCCGGAGCCGGCATAGAGCGTATAGCGGCCGGTCGCAGCGTCGTAAGTGCCGAGCGCGGCGCGCGGCTCGAGCGGCACGCCGGTGACGCGGCCGATGTGAAAGTCGCGCCTTATGACATGGGCGGCATTTGCGAAGGCGCGGTCGGTGGCCTCGGCATCGCCGAACAGCGTCTCGATCAAGACGTTGTCGGGCACCTCGTCCCACAATGCCGGCGCCCCGGGCCGCATTGCGTCTTCGCTGTGCTGGACGAACGGCAGCTCATCATACTCCACGAGAATGGCCTCGGCCGCATCAAACGCCCGCGCCTTGGTTGCGGCCACCACCATCGCCACCGCCTCGCCGACATGGCGCGCCTTGTCGGACGGCAGCAGCGCATGGGGACCGATGAACACCGTGCGGCCGCCGGGCGCGTGCAGCTTCATGTCGAATTTGGTCTTCGGCACCGGATCGTGCGGGAGCGGCGCAAGCTTGTCGGCCGCGCAGTCGGCGCCGGTGAACACGCCGAGCACGCCGGGCATTGTTTTGGCCGCCGCCGTGCCGATCCCGACGATGCGCGCATGCGGATGCGGCGAGCGCACCATCGCAGCATACGCCTGGCCATCCAGACTGAAATCGTCGGTGAAGCGGCCGCGCCCGGTGACCAGCCGCTCGTCCTCCTTGCGCGGCAAAGGCTTACCGATGAAGCGGAAGCCGGTCGGGTCCGGTCTTGTCGTGTCGTCCATCTGGCCTCGCTTGCACGCCGCGCCGCTTGCGGTCACGTTCTACTCCGTGCCGCTGCGCTTAATCCATCCCCGGGGCGCGACGACGCCAAGCCCTGCGCTAGGCTGCACCGCCATGGCGATCGACTTCGATCGACGCCATCAAGTGCCGGGTGCAATTGATCAAGCTCACGCCGTGCGGCGCATCTTCATGCAGGATGGTGACGCTCGTGTTGTCGAAGCGCTCCGGCACCACAAAGCCTTGCGGCACCAGGGCATGGCGCTCGACCAGGGCACGGCACACGAAACCGTGGGTGACCACCACCAGCGTCCCACCCACGCGGCGACGCCTGCTCACGATAAGCGCGAACGCATCGGCGACCCGCGCGTGAAAGGTCGGCCAGTCCTCGCCGTTGGGCGGGCAGAAATCATGTCCAAACGGATCTTCGGCCAGATCGGCATAAGCCACCCCGCGTAAATCGCCGAAGTTGCGCTCCTGCAGGAGCGGGCTTTCTTCGATCACCATTCGGGAGCGAGCGGCGAGCGGAGCCGCCGTCATGCGCGCGCGCACCAAGTCGCTGCACAGGATGTGAACGAAGCCATGCGTGGCGAGGCGCTCGGCAAGCTGCGCTGCCTGACGCATGCCGCGTTCATTGAGCGGCACGTCAGGGCGCTGCAGAATGCGCGCCGCATTGCCGTCGGTCTCACCATGACGCACCAGCAAAATCGTCATGCCGCGTTCTTATCCCGATTGGTGACATCGGCAAATGCACTCACCTGTCGCCTCGTCCGATTGCTCAATCCAGCCGTACCGCCTGCCCGGTCGCAACCGCACGTTCGATGGCGTACGTCGTCTTCAGATTGAGCATGGCCTGCTCGGCCGTTGTGTGGATATGCCCGGCACGGCCGGTGGCGAGAAAATCGAGCCAGGAACGGGTTTCGTTGCCGAGCGGCCCCCAAAAGTCGCCCATCGCCCAGTCGCCGGCGGTATTGCTGCCGAGAAACGCCATCTCGACCGAATGGCCGGGCACGTAAGGGTGCGGAATGCCTTTCTCCGAGAAGATCAGGTGCTCCATATGGTCGTCGTCGATGATCATGACGCCGTCGGAGCCGAGAAGCTCGACGCGGTCGGATTGGCCCTGCGTCGGATAGCGCGCCGGCAGCGCGTAGCCGATGCCGAAATTGACCACCGCGCCGTCGGCGAAGGTGACCAGCGCCCAGGTCACGTCGTGGGCGCTGTAGCCGGCGTCGCGAAAGATGCCGGATTGGCCACGCGCCACGACTTCGACCGGCTTGTTGCCTTCCAGAAACCAGCAGATCAGATCGACGTAATAGGTCAGCACGTCGAGCACCGGCGTAGCGTGCGGATCGCGTTTGAGGATGGCGAAGGTTTGTGCCCGCGAATTGTAAACCCGCGCCAGCCCGCCGCTTACCTTGCCGAGCCGACCGTGCGTCATCTGCTCCTTGGCGCGCAAAAAGCATTCCTTGAAACGGCGGCTATAGCCGACGCGCAGCGTGCCGCCGGTGCGCTGCAGCGTATTGAGGATCGCTTGCGCGTCGTTGAGCGACAGCGCCAGCGGCTTTTCGACCAGCACCGGCTTGCCGAGTTCGAGCGCCTTGCATACCGGCGCGGCGTGCTCGCCCTCTGGCGTCGAGACGAACACGGCATCGACCTGCGGATGCGCGATGATTTCGTCGTTGTCGGCGGAATGAAAATCGGCGCCGGCTAGTTCGGCCAATTTTTGGGCGTGCGCCGGCTCCTTGTCAGAGACCGCGAGAAACCGCACCGCCGGATGCTTGGCCGCAAGCCGCGCACGCAAAGTGCCGATGCGCCCCGAGCCGACGACCGCGATGCCGAGCTCTTTGCTTTTCACGTGCTGTCGCCCCGGAATGATGGTCAGGCGACGCGACGCGCGCTCGCATCCGTCCGCCGGACGCGCTTCTCGTCCACTTCAATACCGAGACCCGGGCGATCCGGCACCACGATGTGACCGGCTTCGACGCGCAGCGGCGCGGCGGTGACGTCTTCGGCGAGACCGGGATTGGTCAGCGTCAGTCCCCAGGCCAGTGCCGGCACGGTCGCAGCAAGATGCAGTGCGGCCGCCGAAGCGATGCTCGACTCGCCGGTCTTGCAGGATAGATTCACCTTCATGCCGAGGCGGTCGCACAGCCGGCAGGCCTCGTGCACCGCGCGCAGGCCGCCGAGCTTGATGGCTTTGAGGCTCACGCCGGCCGCCGCTTTGCGTGCGTGATGCCGCTCGATGTCGTCGAGCGAATGAATGCCTTCATCGGCGCCGAGCGGCACGCGCGTCGCCGCGGCCACGCGCGCCATGCCGTCGAGATCGTGCGCATGGAGCGGCTGCTCGAAGAAATCAAGCCCGCAATCGCCGAGCGTCGCGACATAGCGCAGCGCTGCGTCGACGCTGAAACCTTGATTGGCGTCGGCGGAAACCAAGCATGGTTCGCCGCCGGCTTGGGCATTTTGTTTCAGCATGCGGCAAATTGCCTGCGTGCGTGCCGCGTCGGCTTCCGGCGCGCCGAGTCCGACTTTGATTTTGAAGGCGCGATACCCGGCGGCCCAGCGCTCGCGCGCTTCGCGCAGATCGGCGGCTTCGTCGGTCGAGCCGAGCACGGCGAGAACGCCAATACGGCTGCGCAATTTCGGGCCGAACAGCGTATGGAGCGGTTTGCCGGCGGTCCGGGCGACGAGATCGTGCAACGCCATGTCGATGGCCGCTTTGGCGCCGGTATTGCCATACATCGCCGCGTCCATCGCGGCCGTAGCGCCGGTAAAATCGTCAGCCGGACGGCCGATCAGTGGCGGTGCCAGGTAACCGACCGCGGCCATCATGCCGGGTACGGTTTCGCCCGTCATGGTCGGCGCCGCCGCAGCCTCGCCCCAGCCGACAAAACCGTCATGCGAGGCGACGCGGATCAGCATATTGTCGGCGCGTGCCACGGTTTCGCCCGCCATGGTCACGGCTTTGTGCATCGGCAGGCTGACCGCGATGGGCTCTATGGCCTTGATTTTCACGTCTGTCTCCGACTAACCGCATGCCGCAGCGGCGCCATGGTGAAGCAAGATGCGGCTCCGTACCAGATGAATCTGCGGCGGCCCCCGAGGTCACTGCTCCACGCCCCGCCGCTACGGCAAAAGTGTTAATGAGTGCAAAGAGAGGGAGTCCTGACGATGCGAGCAAGGACCGTAACCGTCTTGGCGTTTTTGGCGCTCGCGGCCAATGCAAGTCAGGCCGGCGCCGATTTGACGCCGGTCGGGCTGTGGCAGTCCGTCGATCAGGACACCAAACAGCCGAACGGCTGGTTCCTGATCACCGACCACGGCGGCGTCTATGACGGCATCCTCGCCAAGATGTTCCTGCAGCCCGGTCAGGACCCGAACGTGGTTTGCAGCCGCTGCAAGGACGATCGCCACAACAAGCCGTGGCTAGGCCTCGAAATCATCCGCGGCATGAAGCCTGAAGGTCGCAACGAGTACGACGGCGGCACGATCCTCGATCCGCGCGACGGCAAAGTCTACGACGCCAAGATGACGCTGTCGCCCGACGGCCAGACGCTGATCGTGCGCGGCTATTTCGGCATTTCGCTGCTCGGCCGCAATCAGTATTGGACGCGCCTGCCGGATGCCGATTTGCGGATGCTCGATCCGGCGATCCGCGCGCTGGCGGGGAGCAACGTGCCGCGGCGGTGAGAATTGCGCCTCACTTCTGATCGAGCCGCATCAGGCTCGTCGCGTCCCGCTCGATCGCAACGGCTTTCTCTGATCGAACAAACAATCAGATCAAAGAAACGCTCCGATCGACCTCAAAACGTCTCGCGTTCCTGCTCGCGCGGCTTGCCCATCAGTACCGGCTGGAAGAAAGCCGCCGCCGTCATGGTGGTAAGGAGCGAGATGGCAAGCAGCTTGCCCATGCTCGACGTGCCCGGATGGCTGGAGAACCACAGGCTGCCGAACGCGGTCGCGGTGGTGAGCGCGCTGTAGAACACCGCGCGCGTGAGCACCGACTGCAGCAGGTTGGTCTGCCCCTCGCGCCACGCCATGATGTAATAGATCTTGAACGCGACGCCGACGCCGAGCAGCAGCGGCAGCGCGATGATATTGGCGAAGTTCAGCGGCAGCCCGACGATCACGCAGATTTCCAGCGTGACGACGCAGGCGAGCAGCAGCGGCACCAGTGTGAGCAGCACGTCGCCGATCCGCCCCAGCGTGATCCACAGCAGAATGGCGATGGCGGCGAGCGCATAGCCGCCGGCTTGCAGGAAAGCGATGATCACGGTGTGGCGCGCTTCGAGGATCGAGATCGGGCCTTCGGCGGCCTCCGGCGCCACCCTACGCACCACGTCGGCAAAGCGTTGCAGCACCGCGTTGTTGCTGGCATCGCCCTTCGGCGCCACCTCGATGCGCGCCTTGCCATCGGGCGTAACCCATTGATCGGTAATATCCGCCGGCACGTTGGCGCGGGTGACTTCCTGGGCCTTGAGAAGATCGCGCAGCTCATCGAGCGCGGTGCTGAGCGGCCCAACGAACGCCGCCTCGGCGCGCTGGCGCGCCGCTGCATCGCCGTCGGCCAACGCCTTCATCGCGGCGGCGAGCCGATGCGCCGCATCGGCGCCGCTGCCGCTCGCTTTGCCGGCCACGGAGTTGAGCGCGTTGACGGTGGAATTGAGCATCGCGACGTTCTGCGCGTCGGTCGGCGGCGCCGCCACGCTGGCCGGATTGAGCACCGGCTCGAGCGTCTTTGCCGCATTGCCGATCAGCGGCAGCTTTTCCGATTGATGATCCGGGATCAGATCGGACAGCGTCGTGGCGCGCGCCACCTCCGGCAGCGCCCGCAGCTTGGCGGCAACCTCGTCGGCCGCGGCGAGCGACGGCTCCAGCACCTGAATATCGTTGGTGCCGGCATTGGGATCGTGCGCCAAGTCGAGATAGGTGGCGACCGACTCGACTTTGGGACTGCGCAGGTTGATCGGATTGAAGTCGAAGCGCAGCCAGAACAACAGCGGCAATCCGGCGACGACCAAAGCCCCGGTAGCGATCAGGATGGCGGTTCGGTTGCGCTCGAGAAAGCGATCCACAGGGGCAAGCGCCGCGTAGCCCAGCGGCGCCGGCTCGCTCGGCGGATCGAGCCGGCTGAGCAGTGCCGGCAATAAGGTGATGCTGGTGGCGAACGCAATCAGCATGCCGAGGCCGGCGATCAGGCCGAGCTCCGACACGCCCTTGTAGACCGTCGGCAGGAACGACAGGAAGCCGGCCGCGGTGGCGAGCGCGGCGAGCGTCAGCGGTGCGCCGGCGCGCCGGCCGGCCTGGTACAGCGCCGCTTGCAGATCGTCGACCTCGTGCCGCTCGGCGCGATAGCGCACGCTGAACTGGATGCCGAAATCGACACCGAGCCCGACGAACAGCACCGCGAAGTAAACCGAGATCAGATTGAGCGTGCCGACCAACAACAAGCCGACCGCGGCCGTGATGGCGAGGCCGACAGCGAGGTTGATGAACACGGCGAAAATGATGCGCCACCAGCGCAGCGCCATCCACAAAATGAACAGCACCACCGCAATGGTGACGACGGCGTTGAGCACCGCATTCTCTTTGATGGTGGCGAATTCCTCGTCCTCGAGCGGCACGGCACCGGTCAGCCGCAGGCGCGCGTGATATTTGCCGGAAAAATCCAGCTCCTTGGCGGCTTCGCGGATCTCATTGGTCGCCCGCAGCCCCGGCTCCAGCGCCGAGTAGTCGAGCGCGGCGCGGATGTTGATGAAGCGCAATAGCTCGTTTGGTTTCGAGGCATGGCCTTGCACCAGATCGAGCCAGGAGAAGGTCGCCGGCTCGCCGGCATTGACCTTTTCGATGGTATCGGCCGCGGCCGTCAGCGGCGCGGTCATGGCATCGAGCGTGAGGCGGCCGCCCTGCACGCCAAGCAGCGTGAACTGCAGCGTCTGCAATACGCCACGCAGGCTCGGATCGCCGGCTAGCGTCTGCAGGAGCCGCGTGCCCTGCGTCATGGCGCTCATCTGCTTTTCGAGCGTTGCGGTATCGAGAAACAAGAGACCATTGCGCGCGAAGTACGCGCCGCCCGGCGGCAGCGGCGTCACCGTCTGAAACATGTCCTTGTGCTGCGACAGCCGCGCGATCAGCGCATTACTGGCCGCGGCCACGAGCTCCGGCGTCGGCGCGTCGATCACGGCGACGATCAGCTGAAAATGCGGAAACGCCTTTTCGAGCGCGGCCTCGTTGACGCGCCACGGCAAATTGCCGGAGATCAACTGATTCATGTTGGTGGTCATCTTGAAATGCGTGGCCGCATACCAGGACGACGCCAGCGTCAGCACGAGGGCCGCGACAATGACCTGCCAGGAGTAGCGCCAGCAAAATGCGATGGCCCGGACTACGAAAGCAGTGGTCGTCTTCATGATGCTTGCAAATCGTCCGTCAGCAGTAGGTCCGGTAGAACGCGGGCGGCGCGGGACACGGTTGAGGCGTCAAGAGAAAGGCGAAATGGAGGCGCACATTGATCCCTTGGTCCCCCTTGCGGGCGGGCGGGCCTGCGACATGCCCGCTCAGCGCCGCCCTGAATAGCCCGTTGCGGTCACAATTTCGAAGCTGGAAATATTCCTATACGCTCCCATGGCTAACGACGGCTCGGCTGGCGTCTGCCCTTTCGGATCGGCGGTTTTGCGCCAATTTGCCGCCAAAGCACGAAACCGGGCGCGCAACCCCGCCGCTGGCCCATTTCATTGCGGAAGAGCGGCGGCGTAACGAACCGGGTTGCAGTTCCCGGGCTTGATTGTCACGGCGTCATGGCCAAAGTATCAGATTGCACCAGCTTCAGAACGGTCGTCCGGACACCCTCCCTCCGGGAAGGGGGTCCGTAATCGGCCGGGAGGTTTATTGCCGATGAGAGTCATACTGGCCCAACCTCGCGGTTTCTGCGCCGGCGTGGTCCGCGCCATCGAAATCGTCGAGCGGGCCCTGCAGAAATACGGCCCGCCGGTCTACGTGCGGCACGAGATCGTGCACAACAAGCACGTGGTGGAGAGTCTGAAGGCCAAGGGCGCGCACTTCGTGGAGGATTTGTCCGAGGTACCGCCGAACGCCGTCACCATCTTCAGCGCCCATGGCGTGGCCAAGAGCGTCGAGGAAGAGGCCGCGTCGCGTCAGCTTCCGGTGCTCAACGCCACCTGTCCGCTGGTTACCAAGGTGCACAATCAGGGCAAGCGCTATGTCGGCCAGGGCCGCCGGCTCATCCTCATCGGTCATGCCGGCCATCCGGAGGTGGAAGGCACGATGGGACAGATCTCCGAGCCGGTCACGCTGGTGCAGACCGAACGCGACGTCGAGCGGCTCGATATCGCCGCCGATACGCCCGTTGCCTACGTCACCCAGACCACGCTGTCGGTCGACGATACGCGCGGCATCATCGCGGCGCTGCATCGCCGCTTCACCGACATTGTCGGGCCGGAGACGCGCGACATCTGCTATGCGACGCAGAACCGGCAGACCGCGGTGCGCGAACTCGCCAAGCTGGTCGACGTTATCCTGGTGGTGGGCGCCAAGAACAGCTCCAACTCCAACCGGCTGCGCGAGATCGGCGAGGAAGACGGCACGCCGAGCTATCTGATCGCGGACGGCAGCGAGGTCGAGCCGACTTGGTTCCGTAACGCCGATACGGTCGGCATCACCGCCGGCGCATCGGCGCCGGAAGTTCTGGTGGAGGATGTGATCGACGCGCTGCGCCGGCTCGGACCGGTCGAGGTCAGCGAACTGACGGGACGGCAGGAGACCATCGAATTCCGCTTGCCGCCCGAGTTGACCGATGGCGCTGCCGGTCGGGAGCGCGCCAAGGCGCAAGTTTGACCTGACAAGCAAAACGCACAACAAAAGGATAAGTCGTGCCGGTATCTCTACGACAGAAACTCAAGGTCGGCGCCTACGTGCTGCGCCAGCGTCTGCAAGGCCGCAAGCGCTATCCGCTGGTGCTGATGCTCGAGCCGTTGTTCCGCTGCAATCTCGCCTGCTTCGGCTGCGGCAAGATCGACTATCCGGACGCCATTCTCAACAAGCGCTTGTCGGTCCAGGAGTGCCTCGACGCGGTCGACGAATGCGGCGCACCGATGGTGGCCATCCCCGGCGGCGAGCCGCTGATCCACAGGGAGATCGGCGAGATCGTCAAGGGTATCGTTGCGCGTAAGAAGTTCGTGTCGCTTTGCACCAACGCGCTGTTGCTCGAGAAAAAGCTGCACCTGTTCGAGCCGTCGCCTTATCTGTTTTTCTCGGTTCACCTCGACGGACTTAAAGCTCACCACGACAAGTCGGTGTGCATGGACGGCGGCTTCGAGCGCGCGGTCGACGCCATCAAGGCCGCACGGGCCAAAGGTTTTGCCGTCAACGTCAATTGCACCATCTTCGATGGCCATCCGGCCGAGGATATCGCCGCCTTCCTCGATCTCGCCAACGAGCTCGGCGTCGGCGTGTCGATCTCGCCCGGCTACGCCTATGAGCGGGCGCCCGACCAGGAGCACTTCCTCAATCGCCGCAAGACCAAAGAGCTGTTCCGCCGCGTGTTTGCGCTCGGCAAGGGCAAGAAGTGGAATCTGACGCACTCCAGCATGTTCCTCGACTTCCTCGCCGGCAATCAGGAATTCCACTGCACGCCGTGGGGAATGCCGACGCGCAACATTTTCGGCTGGCAGAAGCCTTGTTACCTGCTCGGCGAAGGCTACGCCAAAACTTTCGCAGAGCTGATGGAGACCACCGACTGGGATTCCTACGGCACCGGCCGCTACGAAAAATGCGCGAACTGCATGGCGCATTGCGGCTACGAGGCGACCGCCGCCGACGCCATGATGCAGCACCCGCTGCAGGCGGCGCTGATTGCCTGGCGCGGCATCAAGACCGAAGGCCCGATGGCGCCGGAGATCGACATGTCGCAACAGCGCCCCGCCCAATACGTGTTCGACGGTCAGGTGCAGCAGAGGCTTTCGGAAATCCGCGCCAACGAGGCGCGCGAGAAGGCCGCGAAGGCGGCGCAGACCTCGGCCAGCGCGGCGTAGATTTCGTTATACCAACGGCTTTGCCGTGACACTGACTCGTCATGGCCGGGCTTGTTCCGGCCATTCCTGTCTTTGCGCCCAGTGGTCTTTAAGACGTGGATGCCCGCGGCAGGAGCGGGCATGAGCTGTGAAGATTTCTTGCTGTTTGCACCAGAGAATAAAAAAGGCCCCGGCGGTTGCCGGGGCCTTAAGAGAGGGAAGCCGAAGATCGCGGATCAGTAGCGCGTCGCGATCGGGCCGCCGAAGTTGAACTTGTAGCTCAGGCGGCCGACGACCTGATCGATGGTCAAACGGCTCGGATTGGTCACCAGGAACGCCGCGCCGCCATTGCTGACTGCCGCGGTGAACCCCGAATAGGCCAGATCGAAGTGGTCGTATTCCACACCGACCACGAAGTTGTTCATCAGCGCGTAATCAAGACCAACGCCGACCGTCCAGCCGTTGTTGTTTTGCGAGTTGGTCGCCGTGAACGGCGTGTTCGGCGCAACCGCGGTCGGGGCATTGACGTTCCAGTTGGTGTTGGCGCCGGCCCAGCCACCCTTCACGTAGAGCAGCGCCTGATTGAAGGCCCAGCCCAACTGGCCGGTGGCGCTGTAAAGTGACCGCACTTTGAAGGTCTCGGTCTCGGTAGGGAAGAACAAGGGAGAAGCGGTGCTGACGGTGTCATTCAGATCCGCCCAAGCCGCCGTGCCTTCGATACCGATGACGACGTTGTTGAACTGGTAGCGGTAGCCGATCTCGCCGCCAAATATGCCGCCGCTGGGCTTGTGGCTGACGCCGACGCAGGGCGGACATCCGACCGACGAGTTATCCAGCCAGTTCACACTCCCCCAGCCGCCGCCGCCCTCGATGCCGAGATAGAGGCCGGTCCAGCTGAACACCGGCACGATTGGAGCGGGCGGCGCTTTGACCGGCATGCGCAGGTCGGCGGCCATGGCGGGCGCTGCGATCAGCGCGCCGATTGCGACGAGGCCGAGGATCGATTTCTTCATTGGACACCCCTTTGAGACTTCACATTCCGAGTGCATCCTAACGCACCAGCGGCCGGAAAGGTGTGACCTGGGGGGCACAGTGGGCAACATTCCGCTGCGTGCGCAAGTCGGCCTTTTGGTAAGGATCCGAAAGGGCTTGCGGCTTTTTCGGGGCACGGACATCACCCCGGGAAAGAGGCCATCCGGCAGTTTGCATACCGGATCGTCCGGTCATTCCGATTGGCGCGCGATCAGCGCGGCGGCCCGGTTGCCCGAGCGGATCGCGCTTTCGATCGTGGCGGGCAGGCCGGTATCGGTCCAGTCGCCGGCCAGCACGAGATTGCGCCATCGCGTTGCTGCGCCGGGCCGCTTGGCGTCTTGCGCCGGGGTGGCTGCAAACGTGGCGCGCCGCTCGCGCACGATCTGCCACGCAGGCAGCGCCTCCGGAAGCCCGGTCACGGCGGCAACCTCGGTCCAGATGGTCTTCGCCAGAGTCTCGCGCGGCGTGTCGAGGTAATCATCGCCGGCACTGATCGTAACCGAGACGCGGCCGGGAAATGCGAAAACCCACTGCACCAAACCATTGAGCACCCCGATGATCGGCGGCTGTCCGGCCGACGGATCGATGGCAAAATGCGCATTGACGATGGCGCGGAATTCGGTGGGTACCCGCAACCCGTCGACCAGCGCCGCCGCCGCATAGGGCGGCACCGCGAGGATCACGGCGTCGGCCGCATTAAGCACGATTGCGTCGCTGCCAAAATCGAGCGCCTCGATCCGCTCCGCACCAAAGCGCATGGCGCGCAACTGATGCTCGAGGCGCACGGCGGCACCGCGGTTTTGCAGCGCAGCCAGCGCCGGCTCGATCAAGGTCGGACCGAGACCGTCGCGGGCGACGAGCGGCCGGCAGGCGCTTCCGCCAGCGCCGAGCGTCTCGCGGATTACCGCACTCGCAAGCCGCGCCGATCCCTGCGGCGGATCGATGTTGAGCGCGGCGAGGAGGAGCGGCTCGACCAGGCGGTGGTAGAGCAATCCATTGCAGGCGATGACTTCGCCGACACTCTTGCCGGGGCGCGGCCAAAGTAAACGCGCGAGCGAGAGGTAGTCGAGCGCATGGGTGCCCGGCACACGCCGGCGGCGATCGAAAATCCACAACGGCAAGCGGCCGTCATTGAAGCGCAGCGTCCACCGCTCGCGGCTCGTCAGATCGACGAACGAGAATTCGGCGCTAGGCGGCCCGACCAGACGGTTTTCCACGCCGACGCTGCGCAGATAGGCGAGCGCGGCGTGATTGCCGGACAACAAAAGATGATTGCCATTGTCGATGGTCATGCCGAGCGCGGCGTCGCGATACGAGCGGCAGCGGCCGCCGACGAAGGCGGTCGCCTCGTGCACGATGACGCGGTCGCCGCGCGCCGAGAGGTCGAGCGCGGCTGAGAGGCCGGCAAGCCCGGCGCCGATGATGTGAACCGAACGAGCCATCAGCAAAAACGCATCACAGCAAAAAATTACGCAGCACGATCAGCAACAGGCGCAGGCGCGGCAGCCGCACCGGCCGGCGCGGCGGCACAAAACCGCGAACAACCAGCTGGTCGAGGACGAGACCATAGGCCTCGCCCATGATGCGCGGCGCGCGCACCGCACGCCGTGGCGCCTGACGCATAATGGCGTGAGCATTGGCAAAATGCTGTCGCGCCAGCTCAACGAGGACACCGCAGGCCTCGCCGAGCATTGGATTGGCCAAGACCGTTGCCGGATCGGTGCTGATAATACCGACGCCGCGCAATGCGTCGCGAGGCAGATAAAGCCGGCCCCTGGCCGCGTCCTCGTCGAGATCGCGCAAGATGTTGGTGAGCTGGAGCGCACGGCCGAGCTGATCGGCCAGTGCCAACCCGGCGTCATGCTCCATGCCGAACACCCGCACCGACAGGCGGCCGACCGCGCAGGCGACGCGATCGCAATAAAGCTCGAGCGTGGCGCGATCGGGCGCGCGGATCTCTGTCACCACATCCATTTCCATGCCGTCGATTACGGCGAGAAAATCGGCGCGCTGCAGATCGAACATGTGCACCGCCCGATTGAGGCCACCAAGCTGCGGCGGCGGCGCGCCGCCATAGAGCGCGTCGATATCGTCACGCCAGCGCTGCAATTGGGCGCGGCGCACCTCACGGGGACCAGGATCGTCGGCGATATCGTCCACGGCGCGGCAGAACGCGTAGATTTCGAACATCGCCTCGCGCTGCGGGCGCGGCAGGATGCGCATGCCGCGGTAAAACGAGCTGCGGGCAGCGCGCGCGGCCGCTGGCGTGGATTGGCCGGTCACTTACGCACCCCGTGGCTTGTGCGCGGCCGGCGACCAGCGCCGGGCGAGGCGCCGCGATCCGCCGCCGAGCGCGCCCGCAAGCGTGAGCCACGCAACCGCCGGCAACCCGAAATGCACGCGCTCGCTCAACGGATCGCGCGCTCGCAGAAGCCGGGTCAGGCGGTGCGCCAACGTATTGATGACCGAGACTTCGAGCGCGAGCCGCCGGTCTTCGATCAGCAACGGAAAGACGTCGCTTTCGCTCAGCAGGCGCTCGGTCCGCTCGGCAAGGCGATGCAAACAATCGATGAGCTGCGGCGAGGCGCGCGCTTCACCAAGCGCCTCGACGGTGGCGCCGGCGGCGGCGAGCGCATCGAGCGGCACGTAAACGCGGTCCAGGTTGAGATAATCGTTTCTGCAGTCCTGCAGATGATTGATGATCTGCAAGGCGGCGCAGAGCGCGTCGTTGGCCGGCCAGGTGTCGCGGCTCTCGCCGTGCACGTCGAGCACGAAGCGGCCGACCGGCATGGCGGACAGCGCGCAATAGCCGATCAAATCGTCCCAGTCGCGATAGCGCAGTTTTGTCACGTCGAGCCTGAAGGCGGCCAGCAGATCCTGCGCATGCTTGGGCGCGAGCTTGCGCTCGGCCAACTCGCTGCGCAGCCGCACCGCTACGGCGTCCGCATCGTTTTGCCCAACCAGACCGGCGTCAAGACGATCGAGCAGCACCAGCTTCTGATCCGGCGGCATGGTGGCGTGATCGGCAATGTCGTCGGCGGTGCGCACGAAATTGTAGAACGACAGGATGATGCCGCGATGACGCGGATGAATGAGCCAGGAGGCGACCGGGAAGTTTTCATCCCGATGCCCCTTCCCCGAACGCCAAGCGTCGGCGTCGTTGTGACGCAACTCGTTCATCGCAATTCCGAAATATTAGCCTGGGCGCGGCCTTTCCACATGCCGCCGCGCCCGCGCGCATGCTGATAGGCGGAATTGAGCGTAAAGGCCATATAGATCGCGGCAATCGCCGGCAGCGCCACGCCCCAGATCGCCCACAATCCGTAAAACCGCAGCGTCGGGCGGATCGACAGTGCCATCAAGAGCCAGACGAACAGGCCGAGGAACTGCGCCACGCCGTTGGCAAACACCGTCAGCGCCACCGGTCCGAGGTAAACGAGCGCTAGGCCGGCCATCGTGCCGGCCAGGAGAAGCGGCGAATAACCGAGCTGCGCATAGGCGGTACGCGACACCATGCGCGCGATGTCGGTCAGGCTCGGATAGGCGCGGATGCTGTGCACCCGCTCGGTCAGCCCGATCCAGATCGGGCCGTAGGCCTTGAGGAGTTTGGCCAGCGCGCAGTCGTCGATGAGCGCGCCGCGGATCGCCGCCAGACCACCGGCTTGGCGCAGCACGTCGCGGCGCACCAGCATGCAGCCGCCGGCCGCGGCCGCCGTCGCCCGGCGCGGATCGTTGGCCCAGGCAAACGGGTAGAGCATCTGAAAAAAGAAGATGAAGGCCGGCACCAGGAGGCGCTCGGCAAAACTCTTGCAGCGCAGCTTCACCATCAGCGAGGTCAGCACGACCCCGTTCGCCAGCGCACGCGCGACCAGCGGCCGCAGCGCATCGGCGCCATAGACGATGTCGGCGTCGGTGAACAGCACATAGGCGGGCGGGTTTGCCATTCCTTCGACTACCGCCACGCCCTGGTGCTGCGCCCAGAGTTTGCCGGTCCAGCCCGCCGGCAATGGCGGGCCGGTCACGATCTTAAGGCGATCGGATTTGCCCAAGCGCGCCGCCGCGTCGCGGGCGGCTTGCGCGGTGCCGTCACGGCTCTGATCGTCGACCACGATGACAGTGAACTCGCCGGCATAATCCTGGCGCAGCAGCGACGATACCGTGTCGCCGATGCAGGCCGCCTCGTCGCGCGCCGGAATGATGGCCGCAATTGACGGCCACGCGCCATTCCACGCCAGCATCTCGCCCGGCGCATTGCGGTCGTCGCGCTCGGCGGCGAGCCAAAACCCGCCACGCGCGGCGATGAGGTAAAGCCAGATCGCCAGCACCATTGACGCTACAAGGTCGTTGGCCACAGATAACCTCTTGATGGCTCATAGCGGGCCGCAACGCCGCCTCGGCCGGCGCCGGCCGCGGGACGCCATCCGGCGCAACCGTTATCCCGCAAATGTAGGATCGAAAACAGCACCCCACAGGGAGGCCGGACCGCTCCGCCGCACTGCATGAACGGCAAAAAGACCAACCACGACAACTCTTTCCTCGCCCGCCTGGATGCCGTGGCGGCCGACACCGAGGCGTTGCTCGACCGGCTGCTAGGCGCAAAGCCGGAGTCCGGCGAGTTGTCTCGGCCGGAGCGGCTGCTCGATGCGATGCGCTACGCCAGTCTTGGCGGTGGCAAACGCTTTCGACCCTTTCTGGTCGTGGAATCCGCAGCGCTCTTTAAGGTGCCGCGGCAGCGCGCGCTCATGGCCGGCGCCGCGCTGGAATGCGTGCACTGCTATTCGCTGGCGCATGACGACCTGCCTGCCATGGATAACGACGCGCTGCGTCGCGGCCGGCCGACCGCGCACAAAAAGTTCGACGAAGCCACAGCGATTCTGGCCGGCGATGGACTTCTGACTTTCGCGTTCGACATTTTGGCGCGCAAACAGACCCATCCGAATGCAGCGGTCCGCATCGAACTGGTCGATGCCTTGGCGCGTGCCTCCGGACTTGGCGGCATGGCGGGTGGCCAGATGCTCGACCTCGCCGCCGAGGGCCGCTTCACCGGCAAGGGTCCGCAGCGTCTCGACCAAAACGAAGTGCGAATGTTGCAGGCGATGAAAACCGGCGCGCTGCTGCGCTTTGCCTGCCAGGCCGGCGGAATTTTGGCGGCGGCGCCAAAACGCGAGCGTACGGCGCTCGACCGCTATGGCGTTGCGGTCGGCCAGGCCTTCCAGATCGCCGACGACCTCCTCGATCTCGAAGGCGACCCCGCGCTGGTCGGTAAATCAACCGGCAAAGACGCCGAGGCCGGCAAGGCCACCATGGTGAGCGTGCTCGGCGTCGCCGGCGCGAAGGCGCGACTTCGCCAATTGGTGGCCGAGGCCGAGAAGGCGCTGGCACCATTCGGCGCCAGAGCCGGCATCCTCATCGAGGGCGCGCGATTCGTCGCGGAACGGCACGCCTGAGATTCGGGTGCATGGTGCAATGCCGGCCTGTGCACAACGCAATGCGTCCCGACGAATTGCGAATAATGTCGTCATTCCAGGCGGATGCGTTCATTGGCCCTTCAGGATGGCCAGCGAATCCGATTAAATCCGGATTGAAGTTCGGTTCCGCCGCGCCTATTTGCTGGCGGTCGCCAGCCCCCGCGTGCCTGCAAACGGGAACGAAACGGCCGAACCTTCCGGTGTTTTCGAGACACTCAAGGCCATGAGCATGGACGCGTGTCGGATTTTCGGGGCGGCTGGCGCCTTCCTCGCAGCGGCGGTTTTGGCTGTTGCGCTGACGCCCGCCAGCGCGCCGCTATCGGGCGCGCATGCGCAGGATGCGGCTCGCCCCGCTGTACCGCGTCCGCGCGCCGCTGTGCGTCCACGGGCAGGCAAACCAGCGGCCAAGGGGCCGGCTCCCGCCGCCCAAGCCAAATCGCTGCCGGAGCGCACGCCATTTACCGCCGAGGATGACGCCGTCGCCGCTATTTCCGGCATGCCGGAGGTGCGATTCTGGGCAGATTCGACGGCGGATTTCGTCAAGGCACTGCCGCCGACGCCGGGGCCATGGCTCGCGCTCTCGAGCGGCGGCGAGGACGGTGCGTTCGGCGCCGGCCTGCTCGCTGGGTTGAGCGCGGCCGGCAAGCGGCCGGATTTTTCGGTGGTGACCGGGGTGAGCACCGGCGCGCTGCTGGCGCCATTCGCTTTCCTCGGATCACGCTACGACGAGGCAATGCGTGACGCCTATACCAGGATCACCTCGGCCGACATTTTCGAGGTCGGCGCCACCCCGGAGAGTTTCGTCAACACGTGGCCGCTCAAGGAGCTCATCGCCAAGGAATTTACGCCGGCCATGCTCGCCGACATCGCCGCCGAGTATCGCCGCGGCCGCCGCTTGTTCGTAGTCACCACCGACCTCGACGCCGAACGCTCGGTGGTCTGGAACATGGGCGCGATCGCCGCGCATGGCGGCGACCAGGCTCTCAGCCTGTTCCGCACGGTGCTGCTTGCCTCCACCAGCATACCGGGCGCATTCCCGCCGGTGCTGATCGACGTCGAAGGCAACGGCAAAAAATTTGCCGAGATGCACGTCGACGGCGGCGTCGGCGGCCAGTTTTTCGTGGCGCCGGTCGGACTGACGGCGGCGACCTCCGACTACAAGTTGCCGGCGACCGAGCTTTACGTGTTGATCAATACCGGACTGCAGCCCAGCTTCGAGGCCGTGAAGCGCTCGACGGCATCGATCCTGACTCAATCGGTCGGCATGGCGGTGAAAATCGACACCCGACTGATGCTCGATCGCGCCTATCTTCTCGCCAAGCGCAGCGGCGTCCCCTTCAATGTCGCGAGCATCCCGCCGGATTTTTCGGCGCCGAGCCGCGGCGCGTTCGATCCCGACTATATGCGCGCGTTATTCCAGGCCGGGGTCGAACAGGGTAAAAGCGCTACGCCTTTCGCCGCCGCGCCGCCGCCCTACCCCGCTGCGCCGGCACAACCGTCGCAGCATTCCGAAAACACCGGAGCGAACCGATGAGACGAATATTTGGTGCGAGCCTCGCCATTGCGGTGGCGGCGCTGATCGCGGCGGCCTCGATCGTGCCATCGGACGCCGCGCCGCGGCGGCGCGCGGCTTTGACCAGCGCCTATGATGGGGTGTGGAGCGTGTCGATCGTCACCCTGCGCGGCGATTGCGACCGCGGTTATCGCTATCCGCTGCGCATCACGGGCGGCCATGTGGTCAAGGCCGACACAGATCCGGCCTACGCGGTGGCCGGCGCGGTGGGCCGCGGCGGCGCGATCGGCGTCACGGTGGCGGGCGGTGGCCAGAGCGCAACCGGCTACGGGCGGCTCGCTCGCAATGTCGGCCGCGGGGTGTGGCGCACGTCGAACGGCCGCTGTTCCGGCCAGTGGACAGCCGAACGGCGGGAGTAATCCCGACCGGGACTACCCGGTCTTACGCGCCGTAACGTTGGCGTTCCACCATGGGCAGACGTCGGCGGCGCGGGTGTAATTGCCGTCCATCACGTTGACCGCGACGCGGCCGCCGGCCTCGGCGACGCCGATGCGCATGCGGCGCGCTTCTTCGCGAGCGTCTTCGCTGAGCCACATGCGATCGTGGCCCCACAGGCTCGGGCCCTCGGTGCGCTCGTGCGGCGTCCAATTAGCCGGATCGATGGTGCGGCCGCCCCAGCCGTATTCGACCAAAAACCGCGACGGCGACCACGAATAGAACGACGTGACGTGATCGTTGACGTGGCGGCCGAGCGTGGTGCCGATCATCTCAGGCTTGCGCAGCGCGAGATCGTAGCCCTGGCCGACGTCGTCCAGGTAGCACAGCTCGACCATCAGATGATGGATGCCGTTCTTGCCGGTATCGATGAAGGCAAGGCTGTGGTGGCGCGGATTGATGTGGAAGAAATACGCCTTGAACGGTTTGAGAATGTAGTCGCTGGCCTTGAAGTTCAAAATGTCGGTGTAGAATGGCACCACTTCGTCGAGCCGCTCGGCGGTGAGAACGGCATGGCCCATGCCGAGCGGGCCGGTGCGGAAGCCTGAGATCGAGCGGCCGGGCTTGAACGCGTCGCTTGCGATCTCGGCGCCGTGAAACACTTCAAGCCGGTTGCCGATCGGGTCGGTGAACACGATCAAATCCTTGACTCGCCGCTCGTCGGCCAGCGCGCGCGAGCCGCGCGCCACCTTGACGCCGGATTTTTCCAGATGCGCGGCGAGCGCATCGAGCGCCGCCGCGTCGGCGACCTCCCAACCGTAGAACGACGGCCCCTCGGCGTCGTCCTCGTGCACGATCAGGCGCTGCTTGCGGTCGTCCATGCGCAGCGCCAGCGTGCCGCGGCTCTTGTCGACCAATTGCATGCCGAGAAAGCGCGTGCCGTAGGCGGCCCAGTCCTCGAGGCGGTTCGAGCGGATGCCGACATAGCCCAGAGCTTGCAGACCCATTAGCGGCGCTCCCGAGATTTTGGGTTCATCCTATCATGTTGAACCTAGTGGGTAAATTGCGCATCGCAAGGCCAACATCTGATTGCACGGGCGGGTCCTTGCCGACTATATTTGGCGCGCATGCCGCATCGCATGCACACATACATGGGGATCGTGAACGATGTCTCGGAATGTCGCTGCAACGCTACTTCTGGCACTGCCCCTCGCCATGGCGGCAACAAGCGTGATGGCCGCGCAAACGTACATCTCTACGAAGTGGGTGGAATCAACGCTGCCGATGGACGAATGCCTGGGGCGGGCCGCCGCCGCGATACGCGACGCCGGTGGCTGGGGCAAGGTTCTCAATACCCCCGACGCCCGCCATGGATTGCGCGGCATGTATACATCGCAGGTTCGCTGCGTGCCTGACATGAAAATCGTGATCTTCGTCGTGGCTGGACCATCGAACACGACCGCGAAGTATGTCGACGACATCGCGGATCACTTCTAACCAGGCGACCCAAGCGGCGCTCTTTTGGTTTCCAATTGCCGAATGAACTCGCGCCATAACGGCGCGAGGCGGGCACCTTGCCGGTCCGACACTTGCGGGAATGGAATGACGTTGAAGATGCTGTTCCATTCCTCGGGCGTCATGACCGGCTCGTGGTAGCGACAGTTCGGGATAAGCGCGTGGAGGGTCTTGGCCACCTCGGTCGGGTGTATAGGGTCGGTGCCGCCGATGACGATGGCGGGTGTTTTGATCGAGGCGAATTCCTCGGCGCTCATCCGGCAGCCGGCGATCGGCAGATCGGCACTCGTCAAAAAGAACGATTCCCAGAACGCCATCTGCCGCACGAACGCATTAGGCTGCATCGCGAGCAGCCGCTCGCGGTTTTCGGGGCGCTGTTCGATCGCGCCGGCAAGGCGGTCGATCTCGACGACACCGGCCATGCCGTGCCGCAGCGCCGCGCGGATGTATTGGCGATAAAAGCTTTTCGGCAGCCGCTCGGCGGCATACTCGCCGCCTGACGGCCAGGCCAGCATCAAACCTTTCACCAGCTCGGGATGCTTCAGACACAGCAGCGGCGTGACGCGGCAGCCGGCGTACTCGCCGACATAACAGGGCCCGAGCTTGAGCGCCGTGATCAGCGCGGCGAGATCGTCGGCCCAGATCTCGGCTTCCGACTGTTCGCCGGCGATCACGATGTCGACCTGCCCGTCGGTGTTGCGGCGGTCCCAAGTGACGACGCGAAAATCCTTCGCCAGCTCGGCCGCGATGACGCGCTGCACATAGCCGCCCCAGCGGCCGCCGGGCGTCAGGACGACAGGCACGCCGGAGCCGCTCTCCTGATAATGGATGGTGCAACCGTTGATGCGGAGATCAGGCATTGCGGGCAACTATTCGGCCGGCCTAAGCTTGCGGCGCTGCGACCGTATCATTCGGCTGATTGGATCAAAACGCGATGAATGCACGCCGCGCCGGCTTTTTCTTTGCCCTCATCGCGCTCGTCGCCGGTCTCGCCGCGCCGGCGCACGCGCAATCGTATCCGAACCGCGCCGTGCGCATCATCGTGCCGTATCCGCCCGGCGGCTCGGTCGATGCGGTCGCCCGCATCGTCGGCCAGAAGATGCAGGAGATTTGGAGCCAGCCGGTCGTCATCGAGGACGTCGTCGGCGCCGCCGGCATGTCGGGCACCCGGCAGGGCGCCAAGGCCGAGCCCGACGGTTACACCATGACGGCGATCGTCAGCACAACGACGACGCTGCTGGCCAATGTGCGCAGCGACGTGCCGTACGATCCGATGAAGGATTTCGAGCCGCTGGTTCTGTTCGGCACGTTCCCGAACATCCTGGTGGTGCGGCCGGGCCTGGGCGTGAAGACCATTCCGGAGTTGATCGCGCTGCTGCGCGCCTCGCCCGGCAAGTACACCTACGCCAGCACCGGCTACGGCGCCACCTCGCATATCGCCGCCGAATGGTTCAAGCTCGAGACCAAGACCGACATGCTGCATGTGCCGTTCACCGGCAGCGCGGCGGCACTGCCGTCGCTGCTCGGCGGCCACGTCGACATGATGTTCGACGTGGTAGCGACCATGTGGCCGCAGGTCGAGTCCGGCAAGCTCGTCGCGCTCGGCGTCGGCAGCACAACGCGTTTGCCGTTTGCGCCGGACGTGCCGACCATCGCCGAGACGTTGCCGGGCTTCGAGGTGTCGTCCTGGATCGGCGTGGCGCTGCCGGCCGGCACACCGCCCGAGATCGTGGAGAAAAGCGCCGCGGTCATCCTCGAAGCCATGAAAGACCCCGGCGTGATCGAGCGCATGCGCGCGCTCGGCGCCATCGCCGCGGTGAAGAAGCCGACAGAGTTTCGCGCCTTCATGCAGGCCGATTACGAAAAGTGGCGGCGCGTCATCAAGGCGAATCACATCAAGATCAATTAATCGAGGCGATTGCGCGCACTCGCGACGAGGCACGCACCTGGAGCACCCGATGGCGCAGCCTGAAAAAATCCGCCGCTTACCGCCGCTCGCCGACGAATTCGTCTCGACCGCGCCCGGCACGCCAGCGGGCAACTACCTGCGCCGGTTCTGGCAGCCGATCTATCACGGCGTCGATCTGAAAGCCGGCCGTCCGGTGCCGCTGCGCATCATGAGCGAAAATTTTACGCTCTATCGCGGCGACAGCGGCGAGGTGTTTATGGTCGAGGCGCGCTGCCCGCATCGCGGCATGCAGCTCTCCGCCGGCTGGGTCGAGGGCGACGCGCTGCGCTGCTTCTATCACGGCTGGAAATACGAGAGCGACGGCCGCTGCTCCGAGCAACCCGCCGACGAGTCGCGGTTCTGCGACAAGATCTCGATCCGCACCTGGCCGGCGCGCGAATATCTCGGACTGATCTTCGCTTATTTGGGCGGCGGCGAGCCGCCGCCCTTTCCGCTCTACCCGGAATTCGAGCGCTTCGCCGGACTGCTCGAGACCGACTCCTATTTGCGCCGCTGCAATTATTTTCAGAACGTCGACAACGCGCTCGACATGAGCCACGTGGCGTTCGCCCATGGCAACAATCGCGTCGCCTACAACAAGATCGGGCTCGGTCGCAATTTGCAGGCCGAGGAGTCCGACTGGGGCGTGACCTACACGTTCACCCGCGACGACGGCCAGAAGCGCGTCAATCAGTTCGGCATGCCGAACATCCTGCACATCGCGGCGCTGCCCAACGATCCGGAGATCGGCTGGCAGGAATCGCTGTTCTGGTGGGTGCCGATCGATGACGTAAGCCACATCCAGTTCAGCATTCACCGCGTGCCGGTGGCGGGCGAAGCGGCGGCGCGCGTCCACGCCCGGCGTCAGGCACGGCGCAAACAGATCGACATCGCGCACCAGGATGCCTGCGAGTTGGTGTTGAGCGGGCGCGTGCGTGTCGACGACTTCGACGCCGCCCGCGTCGATCTCGTGCGCCTGCAGGACGACGTGGCGCAACTCGGCCAGGGCGTTATCGCCGACCGCAGCGCCGAAAATCTCGGCCGCGCCGATGTCGGCATCACAGCCATTCGTAGGCTATGGCGGCGCGAGATGGGCAACCTCGCCGCCGGACGGCCGCTCAAGGCGTGGCAAAAATCCGACGCGATCAAGGTGCGCGCCTGGAAGATCGCCGGCAATCTGGCGCAGGTGACCGGCGAAGACGCCGCGGCTGCAACTAACGCCGCTCCTGAGATCGTCGACGTGCGGCCCTTCGTCGAGATCGAGCAGCAGCTGCGCGCGCTGCATGCTTCGCCGTAGCATTCTCGCCTTCAGTCAAATCCGAAAAAGCTGCAAAACTCCGTCACCGGCGCGCGGGGTGAGCGGAACGAATTGGCCGGGTGTTTGCGGTCGCCGTAACCAATCGCGACCGCACAGAACAGCATCTGCTCTTGCGGCATGTTGACGAACGGGCGCACCAGATGATGCATGCGCCCCCAGGATTCCTGCGGGCAGGTGTCGAGGCCGTAGCCGCGGGCGAGAAACGCCAGCGCATGGATATAGCCGCCGAGATCGGCCCATTGACCGGGGCCGAGCTTGCGGTCGATGCCGACGAACAACGCGACCGGCGCGTTGAAGAACTCGAAATTGCGTTTGTACTGGGCGAGCCGCCCCGCCGCATCATCGCGCGCAACGCCGAGCGCGCCGTAAAGCTGCACGCCGTGCTCGTCGCGGCGGGATTTGTAGGGGTCCCACATGGTTTTGGGATAGATCGGATACTCGGCGTCGTCGTGGCGCGGATCGCGGCCATCGATGAACGCAGCAACCTGCCGCTTGATCTCGGCGAGCGGCGCGCCGGTCAACGCGTAAATGTGCCAGGGCTGCAGGTTGCCGCCGGATGCAGCGCGCGCCGCCCGCGCAAGCAGATCGCGGACGATGTTTTGATCGACCGGCTCGTCGAGAAAGGCGCGGCAGGACAGGCGCGTATCGACAGCTTCGAAGACGTTCATCATCTGGTTATCTGATAAATCTCAAGCCGCACATTTGGTCGCATGGCGCGTCGATCGCAATGGCTTTCTCTGATCGTCCCTTGCATCGGCACATGTGCATTCATTGCGTCTCATCCGCCTCCTCCGGCCCCGCGAGCCGCGGCGCCGGTGGGGCGAGTGCGTCGGCATCGCTCATGTCCGGTAGCGCCTCCGGCGCGGCGTTGTGGACGCGATAGAGCTGCGGCGCAGCGCGGTTGATATGGAGCTGAAAAATGTCCGGCCGATTGTAGTGCCCGGCAAAATCGTGGCGCAGCTTCATCAGGATGCCGAGCTCGAGGTCGCACTCGGCATAGAGAATGCCCTCCTCCGCGCCCATCGGACCGGCGAGAATTCGTGAATTCGGCGCAACGATCACACTGCCGCCGCAGCAATCGGGATTGCGCAGGAACTTTTCGGCCCCCGGCCCGGCCGCAAGTTTATCGATCATCGCTTCATCGACGGTGCCGCAGGCCGAGACCACGAACGCCTTGCTCATCTGTGCGAAGGCCTGCGAGTCGATGGCGACGCGGTTGCGCATCGGATCGCCGCTGGTCGGAAAGTGGTTCGGCCAGCTCATGACGTGGATGCGCGTGCCTTCGGCGGTGAGCGCGAACACCGCGAGCGGGTTGGAGTTCTCGCCGCAGATCAGTCCGCTCATCGGGCCGAACGCGGTCTGAAAGGCGCCGAAGGTATCGCCGTAGCCGCCGGTATGGACCAGCCGCTCGCCGACGGTCGGCATGATTTTTTGGTGCTTGCCGATCAGTTCGCCGTTCGGACCGATGTAGAGCTGGGTATTGAACAAGGTGCCGGTGGTATTGGGCAGCTTTTCGCAGACGCCCATCACCACATAGGCGCCGGCGTCGCGCGCTGCGGCGCAAAGTGCCGCCGTCTCCGGGCCGGGAATTTCAACCGCGTTCTTGAACAACTCGACCGAGAGCCGATTTGCGATGGCGCCGGTCGCGACGTGATGGTGGTACCAGACCGGGTGTGCCGGAATGAATCCTTCCGGGAAGCCGATCACGCGGGCGCCATTGCGGCCGGCTTCGCCAATAAGGCTGCAGGCCTTGGCGGTCGAGCCGGCGCGGTCGAGAAAAACCGAGGCGGCCTGTACGGCCGCTACTTTGACCGTTTCGTACGTGTCACCCATTTATTAAATCAGTACGGCGTCTTGTTGATCTCGCCCGAACCGGTCACGTACCAACGCTCGCTGACGAAGGGCTTGCCGGCGAGCCGGTCGGCGATCCAGTCGGCCAACAGGATTGGCGGGAACGGGCCGAGATTGGCGGCCGGCACGTTGCCGACCGAGTGGCGCGATTCCTGATAGACTACCATCTGCTTCGGGCCCTTGAGCGCCGCCATCAGATGGTCGGAATGTTCGAGCGGGCTCAATTCCTCGGCTTCGCCGGCGACGCACAGATAGGGCACGCGGATTTTTTCGGCATGGCCCTGCCAGGTGATGCTCTTGCGGAATTCGTCGAACTCGCCCTCGTCGGTGATGCCCGACATGTACATGAAGCGCTTCTTGAAGGTCGGCGACGCTTCCTGAAAGATGGTGTGGCAGCCGGGCTCGTGGCACACCGACATCACCGCGCACGCTTTGATGCGCGGCTCATTGGCGGTGAGCACGGTACCGAACAGCGAACCAAAACTTGTGCCGGCGGCGGCAATGCGCGTCGCATCGAGCTCCGGCCGCGCCGCGATCCAGTCGACCAAAGCCGGACCGGCGGCCATCCAGTTCGGCATCGAAAAATAAAGCCCGATCATCGGCGCCTCATATTGGCCGGGCCCGTCGATCGCCAGCACCGCCATGCCGCGGTTGAGGTATTTGTCGCCGTAAAGCGCGACCTGGATTTCCTTGTAGCTGTCCATGCCGGGAATGGAGATCACCACCGGCAGCTTGCCGCCGGAATAATTCGGCGGCAGGTGCAGCCAGCCCGGGATCGCCTTGTCGCGGAACGGCACCCACACCGCCTCGACATGATGATCGGCGAGCGCGGCGTATTTGGCGTAGCACTCGCGTTTTTTGTTGTTGTAGGCGATGTTGGTCTCGTCGTTCTCGTCGTACGGCCATTGCGCGGCGCCCCAGTGCACCGCCGCCATGAAGAAATTGTCGCGCGCGGTGATTTTATGGTCGGCGGTTGCAGCCGCGTTGGCCTTGGCCTCGCGGCGCCGCGCCACCGCGGCAAAGGCCGGACCGATGTCGGCCATCTTCTTGACCCGCTCGCGGATGCCGGCGAAGTCGGCGTTAGCCTCGATGCCGCACGGCGCATGGATATAGAGCGAGCGCGGCTGATCCCAATCGATGCCGTTGGCACGGATGATGTTGTCGATGAGCCAGCGCTGGGCATCGAACCGGCGCACCTGCGGCGGGCCGCGATGGTCGAGGATCGGCGGAAATCCTTGGGTCGGGCGGTTCATGGCTGCCTCCTCTGCGGCGCGGCGATTGTGGTTCGGGCGCGGGCTTTGCCGGTCATTATCGGCGCATCGCGTGGCGGCTTGTCAACGACATGCGCGCCAAGACATGCGCGCCAAGACATGGACGCCAAGACATGGACGCCAAGTATGGGCGTGAAGGGTTGCCGCCGAGCGTTCGGCTCTTGCAAATCCGTCGCAGACCGGGTCACGTAGCGCAATGGCTGTCCTTGAGGGGCAATCCGCCGTCCGCGCACCGGCGCGTAGCGACTTTGCCGGCGTGGTCAGAATTTGGGCGCAGGTTTCGGCCGCCGGCATCGGCGGGCCGGCGCTGCAGCTTGCCACCATGCACCGCCTCTTGGTGCAGTCCAAACGCTGGATCTCCGAAGAGCGGTTTTTTCACGCGCTGAGCTATTGCATCGCGCTGCCCGGCCCGGAGACCCAGCAGCTCGCCGTCTACATCGGCTGGCTGGCGCATCGCACGCTTGGCGCGGTAATCGCCGGCGGCCTGTTCATCCTGCCCGGCGCCATCTGCATGATGGCGATGTCGTTCGGTTATGTTTCCGGCGCCGATTCGGCGCTCGGCAAAGCGATCTTTATCGGCGTGCGGCCGGCGATCCTGGCGATCATGCTGGAGGCGATGATCCGCTTCGGCCGCCATGTGCTGCACTCGAAATGGATGGTGGCGCTCGCCGGCGCGGCATTTTGCGGCGCGTTCCTCAAGCTGCCGTTCCCAGTGATCATCGGCGGCGCCGCCCTCATCGGCGTCGGTGTTGCGTTGTCGGGGACCCGCGGCTTCGCCCGTCCGATGGCGGCGCCGCCAAGCGGGAGCGGCGCGGCCGACCTGCACGCCGAGTTGGCCGACCACGCGCGGCCCCGCCTCGGTCAGTTTCTTACCTCGCTCGCGACCTGGCTGACGCTATGGCTCACGCCGCCGATCATGCTGCTCGCGATCTTCGGCCCGGAGAACGTCTTCACCCAGATTGCGCTCCTGATGGGCAAGGTCGCCACCATGGCGGTGGGCGGCGATTACGCGGTGGTCGCCTATGCCGCCGAGCAGAGCGTGCATTCGTACCATTGGCTGACCAGCCGCGAGATGCAGGAAGGCATCGCCATGGGCGAGATGGTGCCTGGCACCATCATCATCGTCACGCAATTCGTCGGCTTCATCGCCGCGTTCCGCGACCCGGGCAGCCTGCCGCCGCTCCTTGCCGGCACATTGGGCGGCCTGCTGGCGAGCTGGATGGCATTCTGCCCCTGCTTTCTCTGGATCCTGCTGATGGCGCCGTTCATCGAGCGGCTGCGCCGCAATGTCCTGCTCAACAGCACGCTGCAGGCGGTGACCGCCGCGGCGGTCGGCATGATCCTCAACCTGTCGGTCTGGTTCGGCCTGCGCACCTTGTTTCATCACATCGACCGCATTCGCTCCCCGCATTTCCGCGTCGATATTCCGGATTTGACGAGCATCGACCCCTGGGCTTTGGCGCTGTTCGCGTGCGCCGCCATCGCAGTGCTGCGCTTCCGGACCAGTGCCGTCACGACGCTGTTTGTTTCCTCAGCCGCCGGCATGGGGCTCTTGCTGGCGGGCCTGGCCGGATAGCGCCTAGTTTGCGCGCAACGCAGCGCGGCGCTTGCGACCATTGACAAGCCGGCGTTACGGGCCATCCTGCGCCCCCGCAAGCGGAGGAGCCGATGCAGCAGAGCAACGTGAAGGCCGCGATCGCCTATGACGATTTGCGCGAATGGCTCGAGGCGGCCGAAGCGCTCGGTGAAGTGCGCCACGTCAAGGGCGCGAGCTGGCAGGAAGACATCGGGCTCGCCGCCGAAGCGATCTTGCGCGAGGAGAACGGCCCCTGCGTGGTGTTCGACGAGATAGCCGGCTCGCCGAAAGGCTATCGCGTGCTGCTCAACATGTTCGCCGGCACGCGGCGCAATATGACGCTCGGCTTTCCCGACCACCTCAACAAATGGGAGCTGAGCGACTCCTATCGGGCGGCGTATCTGGTCGAGCCGAAGATCATTGCGCACGAGATCGTCGATGACGGCCCGGTGCTGGAGAACGTCCTCACCGGTGACGACGTCGACGTCACCAAATTCCCGGCGCCGATCTGGCACGAAAAGGACGGCGGCCGTTACATCGGCACCGGCACCTACAGCATCACCCGCGACCCGGAGGAGAACTGGCTCAATGCCGGCGCCTATCGGGCCATGGTGCATGACGCCAAATCGGTCGGCATCGTCACCGCGCGCGGCCATCACGGCTACATCCATCGGCAAAAATACTGGGATCGCGGCGAGGCCATGCCGGTGGCGATGGTGCTTGGCGGCGATCCGCTGGCGTTCTTCTACGGCGGCGTCGAGGCGCCGTACGGCACGTTCGAGCTCGACATCGTCGGCGGCATGCGCGGCCGGCCGACCAAGATGGTGCGCGGAAAAATCACCGGCCTGCCGTTTCCGGCCAATGCCGAGATCGTGCTCGAAGGCTACGTGACGCCTGACAAGCGCAAGGATGAAGGCCCGTTCGGCGAATGGACCGGCCATTATGCCGGCGGCGTTCGGCCGACCGCCGTGCTCGACGTCAAGGCGGTCTATCACCGCAACGACCCGATCCTGCTCGGCGTGCCGCCGATGGGCGGCGGGCCCGACGAGATGGCGCGCTATCGCGCGGTAATGCGCTCGGCGATGATCAAGCAGAACATGACCAATGCGGGCGTGCCGGGCGTGCAGCAGGTGTGGTGCCACGAGGTCGGCGGCGCGCGCATGCTGCACGCCATCTCGATCAGGCAGCGCTATCCGGGCCACGCCGTGCAGGCCGCCCATATCGGCGCGCAGTGCGGCGCTTCGGCCTACGCGTCCAAATACATCGTGGTGTGCGACGACGACGTCGACGTCACCAATCTCGATCAAATGCTGTGGGCGATGCTCACCCGCACCGATCCCAAGGAGTCGATCCAGTTCATCACCGGCTCGTGGGATTCCAGCGCCGATCCGGCGCTGCCGCCGGAACGCCGCGCCGTTGGCGACTTCACGCACTCGGTGGCGCTGATCAACGCCTGCAAGCCATGGCACTGGCGCGACAAATTCCCACCCACCAATACGCCGAGCCCCGAAGTCGCGCGCAAGGCCAAGGAAAAATTCGGCTGGCTGTTGAACGGGAAGTAACGTGCGCTGCGCGCGCCTACATTAGCTCGTCATGCGCGGGCTTGACCCGCGCATCCATGCTGATGTGCCGTAGATGAGAGCGTTACAAACATAGCGGACCTGGATTCAGCATGGACCGCCGGGTCAAGCCCGGCGGTGACGATTGAGGGAGCACCTTTATGAAATTGGCTATTCCGGACATGATTTCGCCGTCGTATTTCGTCGCCGAGGCGGCGATCGAGCTCGGCTTCTTTAGGGCCGAGGGGCTCGATGTGTCGCTCGATCTGGTTTATCCGGTCGATAATGCGTACGCCGCGATGCGCGACGGCAAGATCGATTTCGTCGGCGGCGCGGCGCACGGCGTGCTCTCGGCGTTTCCCCGATTCAATGGCGCCAAGCTGATCGCCGCACAGGCACAGGGCATGTACTGGTTCCTGGTCATGCGCGCGGATCTCGGCGCCAAGCGCGGCGATCTCGACGTCGTCAAAGGCCGCACCATCGGGGCGGCGCCGTGGGTCAACATGGGTCTGCGCGGATTGCTGATTGCCGCCGGCATCGATCCGGAGCGCGACCATGTCAGCATCGCGCCGGTGCCGGGCGCGCTCGGCACGGTGCCGAATTTCGGCGTCATGGCGGCGAAGGCGCTCGAAGCGGGCAAACTCGACGGCTTTTGGGCCAACGGCATGGGCGCCGAAGTCGCGGTGCGCGGCGGCTACGGCACCGTGATAGCCGACGCACGGCGCGGCGACGGCCCGAAGCAGTGCTTCAACTTCACGGCCCCGACCATCGCCGCGACCGAAGACCTGATCGCGCGATCGCCCGACACCGTGGCGGCCGCGGTGCGCGCCATCGTCAAGACGCAGGCGGCGCTGAAGGCCAACGTTTCGCGCGCCACCGAGGTCGGCAAAAAGCTTTTCCCCGAAGCCGAAGCCGCGCTGATCGCCGAGCTTATTCGCCGCGACCTGCCCTATTACGACGCCACGCTGTCCCGCGACTTCATCGCCGGCATGACGGCGTTCGCGCGCAGCCAGGGCGCGCTCGACCGCGAACTCGCCTACGAGGACGTGGTGGCGACGCAGTTCGCGCCACTATGGAAGGGCTAGAGCAGCGGAAGGCAAAACGCGTACTGCTATTCGATGGTTACGCTCTGATCGGAATAGTTGATGCGCACCCCGTAGCTGCCTTCGTTCACGGTCCAGCGCATCAGCGTGTAGGTGCGCAAGCCCGCCTTGTGGAACGGGTCGGCATCCGCAATGGCGCGTGCCTCGGCAAAGGAGTCGGCGCGCAGCACGAACATGCCGCCGTAACGCGTGCCGTCCTCCTTGGTCAGCGGCCCCGCCGCGAACATGATGCCTTCCTTCTCGAGCCGGACCTGATTGGCCAGATGCGCCGGCAGCAGCGGCTCGAGTTTTTCGCGCGGCGCGGTCGGCGTGGTGATGACGACATAAAAATTCTTGCCCAGGAAATTCTTGGTCAGCCGATTCTGTTGCTCGCTCGCCTCACTCATGGCTCTCTTGCTCCTCGCCGTTGTTTGCGCGCCCTCAATCGACTTGGGGGACGCCGAGAAGGGATTACGCTCCAGTCATGCCGGCCCAGCCCGCATTTGCACAAATCCAATATCCCGCATTAAGTATCCGGCATTAAGAAGCGACGCAAAATCGGGAACCTTTCCGTACATGATCTATCTAAGATTGGCATCACAATGGCCGGCATAGCTTTCGCGACAACCAGGAGCTTCGCCGCGAGTTGTTAGAGATGACCGCCTGACGGCGGATGGAGGCGACCATGGCCGAACAACAGAATTCTCCCGCGGGTCCCGATTTCACGCAGGGCGTGACGTTGTCGGATTTCGTCAACGGCCAACTCGTCGGCCATGTCGGCGACGAGGAGGTGCTGCTGGTGCAGAGCGGTGCCGACATATTCGCGATCGGCGCGCACTGCACCCATTATCACGGGCCGCTCGCCGAAGGCATCATCGCGGACGGCGGCGTGCGCTGTCCGTGGCACCACGCCTGCTTCGATCTGCGCACCGGCGAGGCGGTGCGCGCGCCGGGCTTGAGCCCGGTCGATTGCTGGAAGGTCGAGCAGCGCGACGGACGCATCTTTGTTCGCGAGAAGCGCGAGCGCGCGGCGCCTCGCCTGCCCGCCTCCAAAAATCTGCCGAGCCGCATCGTCATCATTGGCGGCGGCGCGGCCGGCTTCGCGGCGGCCGAGATGCTGCGGCGGCGCGGCTTCGGCGGCAGCATCGTCATGCTGAGCAATGACAACGCCGCGCCGGTCGATCGGCCCAACCTGTCGAAGGAGTATCTCGCCGGCAGTGCGCCCGAGGATTGGATACCGCTGCGACCTGACACGTACTATTCGGAAAACGGCATCGAGCTGCAGCTCAACACCGAAGTCGCCAGCATCGATGCGAAAGCGCGCGAGGTGATGGTCGCGGGCGGCAAAAAGTTCGGCTACGACCGCTTGCTGCTCGCCACCGGCGCCGAGCCGGTGCGGCTGCCGATTCCGGGCAGCCAGCAGCCGCCGATCTACACGCTGCGCTCGCTGGCCGACAGCCGCGCCATCATCGATGCCGCCAAATCGGCCAAGCGCGCGCTGGTGATCGGCGCGAGCTTCATCGGGCTGGAAGTGGCGGCGTCGTTGCGCACGCGCGGCATCGAGGTGACCGTCGTGGCGCCTGAAGCGCGGCCGATGGAGCGCGTGCTCGGGCCGCAAATGGGCGACTTCGTGCGCAAGCTGCACGAAGAGCATGGCGTCACGTTCCGCCTGCAGGATACCGTTGCCGGCATCGAGGGCCGCCGCACCACGCTCAAGAGCGGCGGCACGCTCGACACCGATCTGGTGATCGTCGGCGTCGGCGTGCGACCGCGCCTGACGCTGGGCGAACAAGCCGGTCTCACCATCGACCGCGGCGTCGTCGTGAACCAGTTCCTGGAAACCAACGCATCCGGCGTTTATGCCGCCGGCGACATTGCGCGCTGGCCCGATCCGCATTCCGGCGCACCTATCCGGGTCGAGCACTGGGTGGTCGCCGAGCGGCAAGGCCAGACTGCGGCGCTCAACATGCTCGGCCAGAACCAGCGTTACGACGCGGTACCGTTCTTCTGGAGCCAGCATTACGACGTGCCGATCAATTACATCGGCCACGCCGAGCAGTGGGATGAGATCGCCGTCGACGGTGTTATTGCATCCAAGGACTGCTTGCTGCGCTACAAGCGTAACGGCAGGGTGCTCGCCGTCGCCTCGATCTTCCGCGACGCCGAGAGCCTGCAGGCCGAGCTGGCGATGGAGCGGGTCGTCGGGCAATAGCGCCCATATTGGTGGATCGGGTCATGACATCCCCTATTCTGGAGGTTATGAAGTCGCTGGCGACTAAAGACGCCGACCAATCTGCCGAGCCGGACGATCCACTTGGCCGGCAGGCGACCCTCTCCACGGCCCTGGTCTCCATTTTTCGCGGCAACTTTTGCGATTTCATTCTGCCCAATCGCAAGCCGACGGCCTTCAAGAAACATTCAGTGATCTACGATATTGGCGATCGTGAGCGGACCTTGTTCTTTCTCCGCAACGGTTTCGCCAAGGTGGGAACGATTACCGTCGATGGGCGCGAAGTCATTTACGACGTTCGCAAATCGGGTGACGTTGTCGGAGAGCTTTGTGCCTCGGAACAGGTCCGTACCGACCGCGCGGTGGCGCTGGAAAATACCGATGCCATCTGCGTGCCGTTCGAAGACGTCATGGAGTCCCTGTTGAAGCAGCCGGGTCTGGCCGCGGTATTGGTGGACGTGTTCTGCCGCGCGCTGAAAGAAGCATACGCGCAAGTCAACAGCATGGCGCTCGACGACACCGTCCACCGGCTGATCAGGGTGCTGGGAGGCTTGGCGGCGAAAGTCGGCGAGCGCTCGGGTTCGCTGGTGCAGATTCCGGTCTATCTCACGCAAGAAGAAATCGCACAAATGGCCGGAGCGCGCCGCGAACGCATCTCGACGGCGCTTAATTCGCTCCGCCGCCGAGGAATTGTGCAATATTCGGCCCGAGGCCACATGGTGCTCGATATGAATGCGCTCGAGCCGCCGGCACCCTGACCAATCGCTGCGCAATTGCATTAAAATCGGGCACATGCAGGTGTTACAAAAGTAACACCTGGGATTCTTATGTGTGACAGCTGAGAACTTTTGATCGATGTTACACACATGTGACAGCCGACGATCTTTTAGGTCGACGTTACATAAGTAACTGACCGCGGCAATTTTTCTTCATACAATTTTAGTTCTGAAATTATTGCGCCAAGGGCGGGCGGCGTTTGCTTTTTCAGCATTCTGGCGACAAGTTCCAGGGAGGCAATAATGGCATCGCAAGATTTGATCGCCGCCGCGCGCGGCATGCGTAAGTCGACACTTCTGAAATTTGCGGTGTTCGGGACCACGGCGTCTCTCGCCGTCGCCGTCGCGTCCGCCGCGCCTCGCAGTAGCGGTTTCGACGCCGAGATCGCGCGCCATGCCCAGACAATGCTCGAAGAGGGCAAGAAGATATTTCGCTACGACACGTTCGGCAGCGAGGCGTTCTGGGGCGACGCACTGCAATTACACAAGGCGATTGCCGGCAAAAAAAACGGCGGCGTTGGCCCAGGCGTGTCGCCGAAAACCGCCCTGTCGGTCGGCCTCAAGGTGGACGCCGACGCGCTGCCAGCCGCTCTGAAGAAACAGCTCGCTGCCGGCAAAGTGAATCTCGACGATCCGGCGACGACCATTGCGCTTCTCAAGTTGAATGCAGTTGTCGGCGTCACCGCCTTTGCCGAACCCAACGGCTCGGTCAAGTCGATGGGTATCCAATGTGCCTTTTGTCACTCGACCGTCGATGACTCGTTTGCGCCGGGCATCGGCAAGCGCCTCGACGGCTGGGCCAATCGCGATCTGAACGTTGGCGCGATCGTATCGCTGGCGCCCAATCTGAAACCCTTTACCGACCTGCTTGGCGTCGACGTCGAAACCGTAAAGAAGGTTCTTGCCAGCTGGGGGCCGGGTCGCTTCGATGCGGAACTGGACAAGGACGGCAAGGCGCTGCGCCCTGACGGCAAGCAGGCCGGAACGCTCATTCCGCCAGCCTTCGGCCTCGCCGGCGTGAATTTGCATACCTGGACCGGCTTCGGCTCGGTGCCGTACTGGAACGCCTATGTCGGCGCCACCGAGATGCACGGCGCCGGGACGTTTTTCGACGCCCGCTTGGCCGACAAGGATCAGTATCCGGTGGCTGCGAAAAGTGGCGCCTGGAACACGCGAAGCACTCCGGACAAGCTGACCTCGAAGCTGGCGGCGCTGCACTTTTATCAGCTGTCGATTCCGGCACCGCAAGCGCTACCCGGGTCATACGATCGCGCCGCCTTTGAACGCGGCAAGACGCTGTTCGACGGAACGGCCAAGTGCGCGACCTGTCACGTCCCGCCGCTGTTCACCGAGCCTGGCAATAATCTGCACGCGCCCGCCGAGGTCGGCGTCGATTCGTTCCAGGCTGACCGCTCGCCGACCCACATGTACCGCACCGCCCCATTGGCGGGACTGTGGACGCATCAGAGGGGCGGCTTCTATCATGATGGACGGTTCGCAACCCTGCTCGACGTGGTCAATCACTACGATTCGCTGCTCGATCTGAAGCTCAGCGAGGCGCAGAAGAAGGATCTGATCGAGTACCTGAAGGGAATTTGACGGGGGCGCGAGACCGCAAGCGCGTCTGAGTTCGTCGAGGTCAAAATCCGCCCGCGGTGAAATTCAGCCGCTGCGTCACGTCGCCCGCCTGCTTGGCAAACGGATAGGCATAATCGACCTGCAGCGCGCCGAACGGCGAGTCCCAGACGAGGCCAACGCCTGCCGAGGCACGCAAGCCTTTCGAATTGACGATCTGCTGCGACGGCGACAGCGACGCGAGGCTGGTCGCGCTCGAGGCGCCGGTCGCCCACAGGCTGCCGACGTCGGAGAACAGCGCCCATTTCAGATTGGCCTCGGCCGGCACGCCGGGCACCGGCGCCTGCAATTCGGCTGACGTGGTCCAGTAGACGTTGCCGCCGAGGTTATCCATGGTGGTGCCCGGGGTGACGTCGCGCGGCCCAAAACCGTTGGGCGCAAAACCGCGAATGAGCTGCGGCCCGCCGAAAAAGCCGTCGAGCAACGGCAATTGCTCACCGCCCCACGGCGTCACGTAGCCGCCCTGTGCGCGCACCATGCCGACCAGGTCGCCGGCGATCGTGTGGTAATAGCGAACGTCCTCGGTGGTCTTGGCGAACTTGGCGGCACCGCCGAGCCCGGCGAATTCGTCGTTGGTCTGGATGCGCAGCCCGTTGCTCGGGCTTTTGGGATTGTCGAGCGTCGAATAGAGCATGCCGACGCCGATCGAGGACACCCAGATCGGTCCCGCGGCGGCGGCCTGCCGAATCGGCAGCGACGAAATGCCGTCGACCGGATCGAGCCCAACCGATTGATTGTAGAGCGAATAGCTCCAGGTGACGCCGAGCTGTTCGTTCAACGGCGTGCCGAACAACAACTTGCCGCCATAGACCCTGCTGTCGAAGGACTGATTGACGTTGGCAAAAGTCTGGTTGCCGAACAGCTCGACCGCGGCCGACTGCCGCTGGTCGAAAACGTAAGGATCGGCGAGCACGACATCGAAACTGCGCGCATATTGGCCATAGGTCACCGATACCTTGCCGCGATAACCGGCGCCGAACAGGTTGGTGTCGCTGACGGTGACGGTCGCCATCATTCCGGTGGCCGTCGAGTAGCCGCCCATAACGGAAAAATTGCCGGTCTCCTGCTCGACCACATTGACATCGAGCACGACGCGATCCGGCGCCGAGCCGGGCTCGATCGCGGTCTTCACCATTTTGAAGTAGCCGAGCGCCTTGAGCCGCCGCTCGGCGCGGTCGACCAGCGCGCGATTGTAGGCATCGCCCTCGCCGAAATCGAGCTCACGGCGGATGACGTCGTCGTTGGTCCTGGTGTTGCCGTGGATGGCGATGCGCTCGACATAGACATGGTTGCCGTCGTCGATGGTGTAGACCAGATCGACGGTGCGCGGACCATTGTCGCCGGCGCGCGGCGGGGCGCGATCGAGATGCGCCGCGACCGCCGCGAACGGCTGGCCGCTTCGGGCCAGCGCCATTGTCAGCGCATCGACCGACTTGTCGACGGCATCGGCATCGAACGCATCGCCGGATTGCGTCAGCAAGCCGGACCGGAACGCCGCCGCATCGACCGTCTTCACGCGCGATTGCACATCGACTTTGCCGACGCGATAGAACGGGCCCTCGTCGATCGCGAAGGTGAGCACGACGCCCCCTTCGGAGGGCTCGTAGCTTGCCGCGGAGCGGACCTGCGCGTCGGCATAGCCGCGGGCGCGATAGAAGCGGCGAATGAGGTCACAGTCGTTGTCGATCTTGTCGCCGTCGTAGATGTCGTTATCGAGCAGAAAGCTCAAAACATTGCTCTTGCCGGTTTTGATCACGCCGGTGAGCTTGTAGGCGGGGAACGCATTGTTGCCGGTGAAGCCAATTTTGCGCACCGCGAGCTTGTCGCCTTCCTGGATCTGGAAGACGAGATCGGCGCGGCCGTTTTTGGAATCGATCGTCTGCGGCTCGATCCGCGCTTGGAAGTAGCCATGCTGCCGGTAGATCTCGATGAGCCGCTGCACGTCGCCCTGGACGATGAAGCGCGACAGCGCACCGCCGGGTTTTGATTGCAGGCCCCTTTTCAGGTCCGCGTCTTTGACCTTCTTGTTGCCCTCGATCGCGACCTTGCGGATGAGCGGATTTTCCACGACCTTGACGACCACGTGGCCGCCGTCATGACTGATCTTGACGTCGGCAAAGAGATCGGTGTCGTAAAGCGCCTTCAATCCTGCATCGAGCGCGGCGCCGTCGAGCCGCCCGCCCGGGCCCGCGTGGAAATAGGAGCGGATCATCGCCGCATCGACGTGCCGGCTGCCGGTCACCTCGATGGCGGAATCGGCCTCTCCCGCGGCGCGCGCAAGTCCGCACGCCCCGAACCACAATCCGCACAGCACAATGGAAAGAACGACGGCAGAAAGCCGGCCGCGCATCCCCGCACCCTGAAAGCCCTCGAGGTCGGCTTAAATCACACCGGGTCGGCGCGGCGGCAGCATGGCCCTTTATGTCGCATTGTGGGGAATTGTTGGGGCGCCCGCCACAATGGTTTATGACGAGCGCAATGCAGCATCGGAAGCCGCCGGCAAAGCGCCGCACTTCCATGACCACGAAAATGGCGTATTTACCGGTCGCCGGCCCCATTCGCCGGTCACTGTTTTTGCGATAGAACACGCGGCGCGCCGTGGCGGCGCGCTCCCAGGGGAAGACACGCATCATGGCCAAGCAGAGGATCAGCTACGTTCCGCTGGACAAGATGGACGCGCGCATGCGCGCCGAGATGGAGCGTTGCCAGCGCGAAGGCACGCCGCGGCCGGAGAGCTCGGCGATCCGCGCCCATGTGCCGGCCTGCTTCTGGTTCTTCGCCGATTCCTGGAACAACATTTACCGCAACGGCATCCTCGATCACGCCGTCAAGGAATTGTGCCGGCTCTACGTGTCGCGCTCGGTGACCTGCGAATATTGCGGCAACCAGCGCTCGGTGAAGGCGACGACCAGCGGCGCGTTGATCGAGGACCAGGTGCTCGATCTGCTCAATTTCGAAAAATCCACCAGATACGACGAAAGGCAAAAGGCGGCGCTCGCCTACGCCGAAGCCATCGTCTGGCATCTCAACACCGACGACGCGTTCTGGGACCGCATGCACGGGCATTTCAGCGAGCCGGAGCTGGTCGAGCTCGGCTGCATGATCGGGCTCACGCTCGGCCAGCAGAGCTGGCTCCGGCTGCTCAACATCGAGCACCACCAGGTGCTGTCGGGCACCGCGGCCTCGATGGCCCCCGGCTACGAGGACGAGAACAAGCTGCAGGCCACCAAAGCGCAGCCCGATTACTGGGCCAAGAAGGCACCGTCCGAAAACGCCGCCTGAGCAGGCTATCCGCCTGACGCATTCGATATCGGCGCACCGCCGAGGGAGGATCGCATGTTGCGCACGCCGATCTGCGATCTGTTGGGCATCGAGCATCCCGTGGCGCTGGGCGGCATGGGTTCGGCGACCTCGCCCGAACTCGTCGCCGCCGTTTCCAATGCCGGTGGGCTTGGCGCGCTCGGCTGCCACGGTCAGACGCCCGAACAGGTCGGCGAGCGCACACAAAACATTCGTCGTCAGACCAACAAGCCGTTCGGCCTCAATTTCCTGCTGTTCCACACGCGCGACGACAGCTTCGCGGCCGCGCTCGAGCTGCGGCCGCCGGTCATGCAATTCGCCTGGGCCAAGCCCGAGCAGGATTTGCGTGATTACTTCGAGCGCTCGCACAAGGCCGGCTGTCTCGTCACCTACATGGCCGGCACGGTGCCGGAAGCAAAGCGCGCGGTGCAAGCCGGCGCCGACATCATCATCGCGCAGGGCACCGAAGGCGGCGGCCATGTCGGCTGGATGGCGAGCATGCCGCTCCTGCCCATGGTGGTCGACGCCGTGGCACCGGTCCCTGTGCTCGCCGCCGGCGGCTATGCGGACGGCCGTGGGCTGGCCGCTGCGCTCGCGCTCGGCGCCGACGGCATTCTGCTTGGCACGCGCTTTCTGGCGACGGTGGAGTCCCCGCTGCATCCTAACTTCAAGCAGGCCATCGTCGACAGCGATGGTCATGACACGCTGCTCTCCGAAATCCCCGACATCGCTTCCGGCCTGGTCTGGCCCGGCGCCATGATCCGCTCGCGCCGCAATCGCTTCATCGAGCGCTGGGCCGGCCGCGACTGGGACTTGCGGCGCGACCGCGCCGAAGCGTGGGCCAAGCTCAATGCTGCGCGCCAATCCGGCGACGTCGACGAAGGCCCGCTGTCCATGGGCCAGGACGCCGGCCTCATCCACGACATTCCGCCGGCCGGCGAAATCGTCACCCGCATCGTGCGCGAGGCGGAGGAGATTTTAGGCCGGAAACTGCCGCGGCTGATTGGGAAGGATTAGCGGTATGCAGCCCTACAGCGCCCGCGTATTGTCGTCGAATAATTCCTCGACCGAATAGCGGCGCGGAATGATCTTCATCTCCAGCGCATAGCTCGACATCAGATCGAGCGCCGGCTTCACTGCGTTAAAGCCGAATGGCAGCGTGTCGATGGCGCCGGGTTTTGGCAGGCCGGCCGCTTTCTTGCTCTCGTGCAGCATGCGAAACACTTCCCGCACCGCGCCGGGGTCGGATTGCGACACCGAGCTCTTGACCACGACCATGTGATTGATCGGCACGGTGCGGTATTTCTCGTACCATTGCTTGGCCGCCGCGTCCGGATCGGGGATGACGCTCTTGAGCCGCGGATCGCCCGGGATGACGGTGCCGAAGATTCCGGCATCGAGCTCGCCGTCGAGCACCATCTTGGTCATGTCCTTGCCCTCGGCCGCGCGCTCGACCCCGGGCGGATCCTTGAATTCCGGGACATGCGCGTCCTCGAACGTCACCCATTTCACCTTGCTGTTGTCGAGCCCGTAATCCTTCCACAAAATGCCGCGCAGCCAGCAGCCGGTAGTCTGCGCGAACGAGCGCACGCCGACGCGGCGGCCTTCCAGATTGTCCGGCGTGACGGTGCCGCGCTCGGAATTGTACAGCATGGTGCCGTGCTGAAAGCGGCCCATCATGGTGGCTGGAATGAGCGTGAGCGGCTTGCCGTAGGCCTTGCCCTGCAGATAGCTGACCAGCGCCATCTCGCAGATGTCGAATTTCTGCTCGCGCACCATCATGCCGAAGGCTTTGTAGACCGGTTTGACCTCGGTGAGGTTCAGCCGCACGCGGTCGGAGGTGATCTGGCCGCTCTTGAGCGCCTGGGTCTGCGGATAGCTGCCGAAGCAGGCGCTGATGGTGGCAAGTTTTTCGGCGGTCATCGTGCTCATTGGCGCATCTCCCGGATCAGGCTTGATCTTATGGCGTGCGGCGAGGTTAAACCAGCCATCGGCCTCGCCGCACAAGCAGGAAACGTCGCCCCGATCAGGACTGAAGGATGACCACAGAGCCACGCATTGCCGCGCCCCGCCTTGCCGCTTTCGTCAGCCGCGCCTTTACGGCAGCCGGAGTGCCGGAGGCGGATGCGAAAATCATCGCCGCGCTGATGGTCGAAGCCGACCTGCGCGGCAGCGACACCCACGGCGTGATCCGACTGCCGATCTATGTGCGCCGCATCCGCGCCGGCGGCGTCAATCCGACGCCGAACATCCGCGTGGTGAGCGACCGGCCGTCGGCGGCGCTCGTCGACGGCGACAATGGCATGGGCCATCTGGTGATGCGCCGCGCCGCGCAGCTGGCGATCGAGAAGGCCAAGGCGGGCGGCATCGGCTGGGTCGGCGCGCGGATGAGCAATCACGCCGGCCCGGCGGCGCTGTACGCCACCATGCCGCTGCGTCACGACATGATCGGGCTTTATTTCGCGGTCGGCAGCAACAACCACTTGCCGCCGTGGGGCGGCAGCGAGACGCTGCTCGGCACCAACCCGATGGCCATCGCCGTCCCAACGCATGACGAGCCGCCGGTCGTGCTCGACATGGCGCCGACGGTCGCCGCCTACGGCAAGGTGAGGCTCAAGGCGCAGCGCGGCGAGCCGATGCCGGTCGGCTGGATGATCGACCGCGACGGCAAGCCGCTCACCGATCCCAAGCGCGCCGACGAAGGCTATCTGCTGCCGATCGGCGATTACAAAGGTTACGGACTGAGCCTGATCATCGGCATCCTGGCCGGCGCGCTCAACGGCGCGGCGCTCGGCCGCGACGTGGTCGACTTCGTCAAGGAAACCGGCAAGCCGACCAATACCGGACATGCCGTCGCGGCGATTGCCATCGAGGCTTTCATGCCGCCGGAGGCGTTCAAGCGCGCGGTCGACGCCGTGATCCGCGACATCCGCAACTCGCGCCGGCTGCCCGGCGTCGAGCGCATCTTTCTGCCGGGCGAACAGAGCCACGCCAAGTTTTTGGAGCGCAGCGCGAACGGCGTGCCGATGCCGAAGCCGTTGCGCGAGAGCCTCGACGCGTTGGCGCGCGAGCTGAACGTCGCGCCGCTGGATTAAGGAGCGCTCAGTGCCGCAACAACAACCCGTTGGTCTCATCGGCGTCGGCTTGATGGGCGAAGTTTATGCGCGGCGTCTGATCGCCGCCGGATTTTCGGTGCTCGGCTTCGACGTTGATCCGGCACGCAACGACAGGCTCCCCGAAATCGGCGCTCGCGCCGTCTCGCTCGCAGAGATCGCGCAACAATGCGATCCGATCGTGCTGGCGGTGTTCAACACCGGACAGGTCGAGGACGTGGTCGAGCGCGCGCTGTTGCCGATAGCCGCCGGCAAGATCGTGCTGTGCACCTCGACTTGCGATCCCGACCGCATTGCGGTGCTCGGCGCTCGCGTCGCCGGCCGCTTGCGCTTTCTGGAAACGCCGGTGTCGGGCACCAGCGAACAGGTGCGCCAGGGCGACGGCGTCGGGCTGATCGGCGGCGATCCGGCGATCGCCGGCGAAGCGGCCGGCGTGCTGGACGCGCTGTTTCCACGGCGCTTTCACATCGGCGAGATCGGCGACGGCGGCCGCGCCAAGCTCGCCATCAATCTCATTCTCGGCCTCAACCGGCTGGCGCTCGCCGAGGGTTTGGTGTTTGCCGCCCGGCTCGGCCTCGACCCGGCGGCGTTTCTGAGCGTGGCGCGCGCCTCGGCCGCGTGCTCGCAGGTGATGGACACCAAGGGCCCGAAAATGCTCAGGGGCGATTTCGCGCCGGAGGGCCGCGTGCGCCAGACTTTCAAGGACACCCAACTGATGCTCGACCAGGCCCGCAAGGCCGGGCAGAAGCTGCCGCCCCTCGAAATTCACGCCGACGTGCTCGCCGCCTGCATACGCCACGGCGACAGCGATGCCGACAACGCGATCGTCATCGAGGAAATCCGCCGCCGCGTGCTGTGAGCGTATCGGGCACATCCGCAACGGCAGTTTGCGCCGAGGCGCCGATGTGCTTTGTTCCGCGACAGCGGAACAGCATTGGAGCGAGCTTTGTCCGAGCGAAAATTCACCGGCCGCCGCGAAGACGCCCGCCTCGTCACCGGCCACGGCTGTTACACGGCCGATCAGCGGCTTGACGGCGCCGCGGCGGCGCACTTTTTGCGCAGCGACCGCGCCCACGCCAAGATCGTGCGGATCGATGCGGCGCGCGCCCGCGCGCTGCCTGGTGTGCTTGCCATCCTCACCGGCGACGATCTCGTCGCTGCCGGCTGGAAAGGCCTGCCGGCAATGGCGTTCTTCAAGGGCGTCGGCGGCTCGTCGCTGCAAGTACCGCCGCGCTACGGCTTGGCGCACGAGCGCGTGCGCTTTGTTGGTGAGCCGGTGGCATTGATCGTCGCCGAGACCGATTACATCGCGCAGGACGCCGCCGAGCAGATCGAGGTCGAATATGCCGACCTGCCGGCGCTGGTCGAAGCGGCCGACGCCAACGCGCCGGGCGCCGTGCGCATCCACGACGACGTGCCGGACAATCTCGCGCTCGACTACGAATACGGCAATCGCCAGGCCGCCGACGAAGCGATGGCCGGCGCCGCGCACGTCGCGCGTGTCAAAGTTCGCGCCCAGCGCATCGCCGGCAATCCGATGGAGCCGAAATCGTGCGCCGCGGCTTACGACGCGGCGACCGACTCGTTCGACGTCTACGCGCCGACCCAAGGGACATCAGATCTGAAAAACGCGCTGGCGCAGATCACCGGTATGCCGTGGGAGCGCTTCCGCGTCCACTCGGTCGACGTCGGCGGCGGCTTCGGCATCCGCAACGAGGTCTATCCGGAATTCCTCGCCGTCATGCTGGGAGCGAAGCAAGCCGGCCGGCCGGTGCGCTGGATCGGCACGCGCAGCGAGACCATCATCGGCGATCATCACGGCCGCGCCGCGGACTTGAGCGGCGAGCTCGGGGTCGACCGCGACGGCCGCTTCGTCGCGCTGCGCGTCGAATGGCTGGTCAACCTCGGCGCGTTCGCCAGCAACGCCGGACCACTCATCAACACCGTCGCGGCGCCGACCAGCTCGGCGATCAGTCTTTATAACGTGCAGGCCGTGTACGGCCGGCATCGGCTGATTTTCACCACCACGACGCCGACCACGGCGTATCGCGGCGCCGGACGGCCGAACGTCGCCTATCTATGGGAGCGCCTGGTCGAAGAGGCCGCCGTGGCAACGGGCATCGATGCCGTCGAGCTGCGACGCCGCAACGTGCTGCGCAAGAAAAATTTTCCGATGCGCACGCCGACCAATTCCAATTACGACAGCGCCGATCCGCCGGCGTTGCTCAAGACCGCGCTGCAGGCCGCCGATTGGAGAGGCTTTGCCAAGCGGCGGCGCGAAGCCAAGCGCCGCGGCAAGCTGCGCGGCATCGGGCTTGCTTTGTTTCTCGAGCCGTCCGGCGGCGTCGGCAAGGAGCAGGCCGAGATCCGCGTCCAGAGTGACGGCCGGCTGGCGCTGTATTCGAATGCCGGACCCTCCGGCCAAGGCCACGAGACCGTGTTTCCGCAGATCGTCGCCGACGCGCTCGGCATTCCGGCCGAGAAGATCGAGCTACGCTACAATGACATCGCAGCGCCAAAGCTCGCGGGCACCGGCTCGTTCGGTTCGCGCTCGCTGATCAGCCATGGCCGCGCCCTGCAGGCGGCGGCCAAGGAGATCGTCGAAAAAGGCCGTAAACTTGCGGCGGACGAGTTCGAGGTCGCGCCCGCCGACGTGGTGTTCGACAACGGCCACTACAAGGTCGCCGGCACCGATCTCACGATCAGCCTGCCGACGCTGATCGAACGCCGCGGCAGCGAGCCGGCGCATCCGCTCGACAGCAACGTCACCGTCGATCTCGCCACCGCGTTTCCGAGCGGCGCCCACGTCGCCGAGGTCGAGATCGATGCGGATACCGGCGCGCTCGACGTGAAGAGCTATATCGCCGCCGACGATTGCGGCACCATCTTCAATCACACACTGGTCGAGGGCCAACTGCACGGCGGGCTGATGCAGGGGCTCGGCCAGGTGGTCGGCGAACACATCGCCTATGACCGCGACAGCGGGCAGCTCTTGTCGGGCACCTTCATGGATTATTTCATGCCCAAGGCCGACAACACGCCGCCCATCACCTTGATCGACTGCGGCGTGCCCTCGCCGGCCAATCCGCTCGGCGCCAAGGGCGCCGGCGAGGCCGGAGCCACAGGCGTTGTGCCGACGCTCGCCAACGCGGTGCTCGACGCGCTCAAAGCCGCCGGCGTGCGCCAGCTCGACATGCCGTACACATCGGACCGGATTTGGCAGGCGATGCAGGAGGCGAAGGCGACCTCCTAAAGCAGTCTATCTAATGCCCCCACAGCCGCTTGCTGGCAATCGCGGCGCCGTCGCTCAACGCCCGCAGCTTGGCCCAGACGATGCTGTCGGTGACTTTCGGCTCGCGGCGCACCGCGGTGCCGAAGCCGCAATCGACGCCAGCGATCAGGCGCTCGCGGTCGATGATCTCCGCGTAGCGGCCGATGCGCTGCGCGACCAGGCGCGGATGCTCGACGAAATTGTTTGTCGAGTCGATGACGCCGGGAATCAAGATCTTGTCGTCAGGGATCTTGATCGTCTTCAGGTCCTCCCATTCATGATCGTGGCGCGGATTGGCGGCCTCGATACTGATCGCCTGCGGCCGCGCCTTGAACGCGATGTCGATGATTTTCAGGAGCGGCAGATCGTGGCTATGCGGGCCTTCGTAGTTCCCCCAGCAGATGTGCAGCCGCATGCGGTCGGGCGGCAGGCCAGCGGTCGCGGCATTGAGCAGCGCCACGTTGCGCTCGGCGATTTTTTGGCGGAACTCGTCGTCGGAGAGATGCCGATACTGATTGTTGCGCGCCGAGGCGAGGTCGGGCGCGTCGATCTGCAGCACGAAGCCGGCCTCGACGATGGCGTGGTATTCGGTGCGCATCACGTCGGCGAGCGCGCCGACGTAGGCGTCCTCGGTCGGATAATACAGGTTGATGATGAAACGCGTCAGGATGCCGGGCGACGGCGCGGTCATGAACACGTCGTTCGGCCGCAATTTGTCCGCGGCGGCCTTGAGATGCGCGATGTCGCGGTCGAGCGCCGAGCGATCGTTGTAGCGCAGCTCACCGACGCAGCCGGGAAACGGCACGGCGCTGAAATTGCCGCGGGTCTGGGCAAAATCCGGATGCTCCAGCATGTCGCGGCCGATCATGATGTCGCGGCCGCGCTCGGCGGCGCGCGGATCAGGCGCGATGCCGGCCACGCGGTGGCGGATGTAAGTGGTATACGACGGCTTGCTCATCTCGCCGTCGCTGACCACGTCGATGCCGGCGGCGATCTGCCGCGTCATCACGTCCTCGACGGCACGCGCCGTTGCGGCCTCGAACGCGCCGGCGTCGACCGCGCGGTCTTCTTCGCGCGCGAGCACGAGATCGACCAGCGGCTTCGGCCGCGGCAGGCTGCCGGTATGGGTGGTGAGGATGCGGTCGGTCGAGGTTTTCACGAGTTTTTGCTCCTACGCGTGACGCGTCCATGTCACCGCCGCCGCATCACGGCGGACTCCAGCCACGAGATCGCGAGATACATCAGCGACGACACGATGACCAGGATGGCGACGGATGTCATCACGATGTTCATCTTGAAGATTTGGCTGCCGTACTGAATGAGATAGCCCAGGCCGAGATTGGCCGATTGGAATTCGCCGACCACGACGCCGACCAGCGACAGCCCGGCATTGACCTTCAGCGCCGCGATAAACGTCGGCACGCTGCCGGGCAGCACCACTTTGGTCAGGATCTGCGCCCTGCTGGCGCCGAACGTCTGGGCCAGCTTGATCTTGTTGGGATCGATGCCGACAAAGCCGGAGTAGATCATCAGCACGGTGATGAACAGCGAGATCGCCAGCGACATGCCGTAGATCGACAGCACCGGACCGAGCCAGATGTAGAAGATCGGCACGAACGCGGTCTTGGGCATGGCGTTGGCCACGACCAGATAAGGGTCGAGCACCTTGTAGAGACCGTGCCACCACCACAGCGCCGCCGCGATCGCGGTGCCGAGCGCGGTCGCCATGGTGAAACCGACGAATGTGGCGAACACCGTCGATGCGGTGTGGGTCAAAATGCCGGCCTGCTGCGGCGTGCCGTGCAGCAGCTCCAGAAATGTCGGCCAGATCGCCGACGGATAGCTGGTGAACAGCGGATTGATCAGCTGTTCGCGCGGCAAGACTTCCCACAGCACCAGGCCGACCAGGAGGAGCAAAAGCTGCACCGCCCGCACTGTGAGCCGGCTCTGCCGCTCGCGGCGCAGCCACGCGCGGTATTGCGGGCTCGTCTCGACCTTCAACGCGACTTCAGCGTTCGACATGGACATCGAGCTCCTGCCACAGGGTGCGGAAATAGTCGTTGAACTCCGGCGCGTTGCGCGCCGCCAATGGCGTCAACCGGCCGCCGCCCTGCCCGGCGAAGCGGATCGCGTGCTGCGATTTGACCTCGCCGGGTCGCCGCGACAGCACGATCACGCGTTCCGCCATGCTGACGGCTTCGCCGATATCGTGGGTGACGAGGATCACGCTCTTGGCCTCGCGCCGCAGAATGTCGGTGATCTCGTCGGCCAGCGCCAGCCGGGTCTGCGAATCGAGCGCCGAGAACGGCTCGTCGAGCAGCACGATGTCGGGCTCGGTGCACAGCGTGCGGGCGAGCGCGGCGCGCTGGCGCATGCCGCCGGAGAGTTGCCGCGGCAAATGATGCAGAAACTGGCCGAGGCCGTAGCGGGTCAACAGCTGCGCGGCTCGCTCGCGCGCCTTCGCCATCGGCGCGCCCTGGATTTCGGCACCGAGCACCGCGTTGTCCAAAATCGTGCGCCACTCGAACAGATAATCCTGCTGCAGCATGTAGCCGACCTTGCGGTTCGGCCCGGTGACCGGGCGGCCGTCGATCAGCACCGCGCCGTTGGTCGGCGCGACGATGCCGGAAATCAGCGACAGCAGCGTGCTCTTGCCGCAACCGCTCGGCCCGATCAGCGCGACGAATTCGCCCGGGGCGACCGCGAGCGACACCTGTCGCAGCGCCTCGGTCTCACCCTCGCGGCCGAAATAGCGCAGGCCGACGTCGCGCAGCTCGACCTTGGAACCTGACGACGTCGCCGGCGCCACGGCCTACTTCGCCCGGGCAGCGAACTCGACGCGGATCAAATCCGTGAATTTCACGCGCTTGCCTTGATCGAGCACATGGCCGTTGACCAGAATGTCCTGGAAGCGGTCGATCGCCTTCGGCTCGATCACCGGCGAGTCTTTCCAGATTTTCAGCTTCTGATAACGCTCGGCGGCGGCGGTCATCGCCTTGGGATTGACCGACGGGAAGAAGCCGGCGATAGCCTGCACGATATCGGCGGCGGACGCCGACGCGGTCCATTTCTGCGCACGATAAATGGCGTCGGTCCAGTTCTGCACGACGGTCGGATTGGCGTTGATGTATTTGTCGGTCGCCATGAACGAGGTGTAATCGGCGAAGCCGGTGGTGGCGCCGATCGAAGCCAAAAAGTAGGCCTTGCCGTCGAGCTCGAGCTGCGAGGCGTCCGGCTCGATGAAGATGGCATACTGGTTCTGCCCGGCGAGCCACGAGCCGTACCGCGCCGGGATGGCGACGTTGTTGTTGAGCTTGACGTCGGCATCCGGATTGACGCCGTTCAGGCGCATCGCCTCTTCGAGGAACAAAAGCGGCGTCGAGCCCGGGCGGAAGCCGAGAATCTCCTTGCCCTTGAGCATGCTCCAGTCGAATTTGTCCACCTTGTTGCGGCCGACCAGCATGAAGCCGTCGGTCGAGGTCAGCCCGCAAAAAATTCGCGGCTTGACCGTCGAGTCGCTGTTGACCACGTAGATCGCGGCTTCCGGTCCCATCAGCGCGATGTCGGCGCCGTCCGACAACAGCGCGGCCATCGATTTGTCGCCGCCGTTGGCCGTCGACAGCTCGATATCGAGCCCGGCATCCTTGAAGTAGCCCTTGGTGATGGCGACGTAGGCCGGCACATAGAGCATCGAGCGCACCACCTCGTTGTAGCGCACCTTGACGAGCGGCTTGGTCTGGGCGCGCGCGCTTTTGCGCGGCAGCGCGGCGGTGGCGCCGAGCGCAAGACTGCCTCGAATGACGGAGCGGCGATGCAACATGACGGGTCCTCGTTTGCACGGGAGTGGGCAAGCTCAGTACCAAGCGTGCCAGCCTATCGTTTCATCCTCCCCCGGGATAGCGGGGGCCAGAATGAAAGATGGCGACGCTCACACCTCCCTCTCCCTGCATGCCGAGAAACCCGGGATGTACTTCGCTCTATCCCGGCTACGCGTGCTATAAACGTCCTGTCAGTTCTCGGCTTTGAACACGCATAGCGAGAGGGAATCCCATGCCTTTCATCGACGGGCGCACGATTCCGGAAGTCCTCATGCGGCCCGGCATCCATGGACGATTTCTCGCGCACAAGGACCTCGGCGCCAATACGGTCAGCTTGCTCATGAACAGGGCCGACCCTGGCGCTGCGGTGCCTCTTCATATGCACCACGTGGAAGAGACCGTCGTCATGTTTGAAGGCAAGATCTGGGTGCAGCTCGGCGATGAACGCCGTGTCATTGGTCCTGACGACACTGTCATCATTCCAGCGTTCATGCCGCACGCCTGGGGCACAGAGGGAACGGAGGCGGCCCGGATGATGTGGGTCTATGGCGGTCCCGATCCCTTCGCCGATTCCACCTACCTCGAAGGTGAACCGCCCAAGCAGCACGCCTGACTCCGCCTTTGACGCATTTTCAAGCGCGGGGGCCTTGCGGGGATATGGCGACAAATGCGCGACCATCGCAAGCGGCACTATTCTTGCTTTGCGGTACCTCGGGACTTATCGTGATCCGAGGGGCGTGGGACAGTGCATGGTTCTCGCGGTCGAGCGGCTCAGCAAGCGTTTTTCCGCGCACGGCCACGAGGCATGCCGCGACGTCTCGTTCAGCGTCGGCGAAAAAGAGTTCGTCGCCCTGATCGGACCGTCGGGCTGCGGCAAGTCCACCCTGTTGCACATCCTGGCCGGATTGTCGCAGCCGTCGTCGGGCGCGGTGCGGTTGCGCGGCGCCATCGTCGATGCGCCGAAGCCGCAGATGATGTTCGTGTTTCAGCAATACACCAAATCGATTTTCCCGTGGAAGACAGTGCTCGATAACGTCTGTCTCGGTATCAAATACCGCGTCAAGGCGAGCCGCGCCGAGATCGAGGAACGCGCGCTGGCGCAGCTCAAGCTGGTCGGGCTCGAGCGCTACGCCGGCTATTATCCGTATCAGCTGTCCGGCGGCATGCAGCAGCGCGTCGCCATCGCTCGCGCCCTGGTGCGGCGGCCGGAGATTCTGCTGATGGACGAGCCGTTCAGCGCGCTCGACGCCATGATGCGGGTCGAGCTGCAGGACCTGCTGCTGTGGCTGTGGCGCGAGTTCGGCTTCACCATCGTGTTCGTCACCCACGATCTGGATGAGGCGCTGTACCTGGCGCAGCGCGTCATCGTGCTCAGCGCCTCGCCCGGCTCGGTGGCCGAGGTGGTCGACGTGCCGCTGCCCTATCCGCGCAATCAGGTCGAGACGCGGAAAGAGCTGGTCTATCTGCAGCTGCGCGAACATCTGTACCGCTCGATGGTCGCGCAGGTGATGGCCGGCCGCGCCCGTGGCGACCGCGCGGAGGTGGCATGAAGCGCGTCGGGCAATGGCTCAAAACCTCGCGCGGCTCGGGCGTGATCCTGATTCTGCTGTTGCTGGCGCTGTGGCAGTTCTCGGCGCTGTACCTGATGGACACGCCGACCTGGCCGCCGGTGACCCGCATTTTCCAGGCGTGGCTTTCGGACCTGCTCGACGGCACGCTGATAACAAATCTTCTGGCGACATTCTGGCGGCAGATGCTCGGCTACTGGCTTGCAGTCGTGCTCGGCGTCGGCGTCGGGCTGGCGATGGGCTATTTCCGCGTCGCCTATAATCTGATGGAGCCGCTGATCGAAGTATTTCGACCGATTCCCGGGCCGGCTTATCTGCCCGTGCTTGTCCTGTTCGTCGGCATCGGCGACGAGATGAAAGTCGTGCTGATCCTGGTCGCGTCGCTGTTTCCGATCCTGCTCAACACCTATAGCGGCGTGCGCGCCATCGATCCGGTGCAATTCGACACCGCGCGCACGCTCGGCTTGACCACGGCACAAACTTTGAGCGAGATCGTGCTGCCCGCGGCGCTGCCGCAGATTTTGACCGGGATGCGCATCAGTCTCGCCATCTCGTTGATCCTTGCCATCCTGTCGGAGATGATCGTGTCGAACGACGGGCTCGGCTATTTTACGCTGCTCGCCGAGCGCACCTTCAAGGTCCCAGACATGTATGCCGGCATCTTCACGCTCGCCATCTTCGGCTATGCTCTCAACCGCCTGTTTCTCTTCGGCGAGGCCAGACTGATCCGCTGGCATCAAGAGAGCAGCGGCCGCCGCTAGCTTTGAGAAGGAGGGTCTCATGCCTCGAACGCTCGTCTCGCTGTGCGCCCTGTCGGTGGCGTTGCTCGCGCCCTGGGCGGTTTCGCCTGCGGTGGCGCAGGATAAGCCGGCACCCGCGACGGTCCGCGTCGTCACCTTGCCGATCGCCAATTTCACGCCGCTCGTGGTGGCGCGCGACAAGGGCTATTTCGCCGCCGAGAACCTCACGGTGACCTGGACCAACGTGGCGCAAGGCGCGGTGGCGATCGAGGCGGTGTTCGGCGGCAGCGCCGAAGTCGGCGGCAGCGCCATCTTCGAGACCATGGTGGCGCGCGGCAACGGCCTCGATGTGATGTTCCTCGCCCCCGGCGTGCACATTCACGGCAGCCCGCCGGACAATTCCGGGCTGTTGGTGCGCACCGACGGCTCGATCGGTGCTGCCGCCGAACTCGCCGGCAAGAAGATTTCCGCCGGCCTGCTCAACAGCGTCAATTACATCCACATGGTGGAGTGGCTGGACAAGCGCGGCGTCGATCCCAAGCGCGTCGAGTTTCTCGAGATCCCGTTTCCGCAAATGGCGGACGCGCTGTTCCAAAAACGGGTCGACGCGGTGTGGAACGTCGAGCCGTTCGTCACCTTCATGACGCAGAGCGGCAAGGCCAAAGTGCTGGCCTATCCGTATATCGACAACATCCCGGGCATGGACATTTCCAACTATTTCGCCAAGGAAAGCTGGATCAAAGCCCATCCCGACGTCGCGGCACGCTTTCGGCGCGCCATCAATCACGCGACGGACGACCTTGCGAAAATGCCGAAGGACGAACGCGACGATTGGGTGGCAAAGTATACCGGCATGAAGCTCGACGTGGTGAAGAATGTCACGCTGCCGGTGTTCTCGACCGAGTACAACGTGCCGAGCCTGAAGGCCAATCTTCAGCTCGCGATCAAATACAAGATGATCAACAAGCCGATCGACGTCGAAACCATGATCTGGAAGCCGTAAAGGGAGTCGCCCATGCTGCAGACGCTGGCCGAAAAAGTCCGCCCGGAGCATTGCGCCGTTCTCATCGTCGACGTGCAGAACGACTTTTGCTGCGAAGGCGGCGCCATGCATCGCGAAGGTCGCGACGTGTCGCTGGTCAAGGCCATGGTGCCGCGGCTCGCCGCCTTCGTCGACGCCGCGCGCGCCGCCGGCGTGACCTGCGTCTGGATCCGCAACGTCTACAATACCGGACCGAACTGGTACCTCTCCGAGGTCTGGCTCGAACAGGCGCAGCGCCGGCGTCGCGGCGCTTATACGTCGATCCCGGTATGCGAGCCCGGCCGCTGGAACGGTGACTTTTATCAGATCAAGCCGCAGCCCGACGAGGTGATCGTCACCAAGCATCGCTACGGCGCCTTTGAGAGCAGCGACCTCGACCTGGTGCTGCGCTCGCGTGGCATCCGCACCGTGATCATGACCGGCGTCGCCACCAATGTGTGCGTCGAGACCACGGCGCGGCAGGCGTTCCTGCGCGACTATTACGTGGTGTTCACCAGCGACTGTACCGCGACCTACAGCCAGGCCGAGCATGACGCCACCCTGCACAACATCGATACCTTCTTCGGCGCCGTGGTCAGCGCCGACGAGGTGCGCGCCTGCTGGCCCGCGGCGGGCGCGCGCCTGCGCGCCGTCTGATTGCTTTGCTGTTCTAAACGCCGGAATGCATTGAGAAATCGGAGAAATATTCTTTTTCTAGATCAGAGATAGCCGTCGGCGTAGCACGACCGGACAAAGTGATTTTCAGCTCGCGGCAACCCTTCGCGCCAGCGCCAACAGCACGTCGTCGGCGCCCGGCCGGGCCAGGATCGAAAGCCCGACCGGCAAGCCATCGACCGCGGCGAGCGGCAGGCTCAGTTGCGGCGCGCCGAGGGTGGCCGAGATCGTGGTCAGCGTGCTGATGGCGTTGCGCTGCGCCCACATGGTCGAGCGCCGCTGGGCGAGCGGCGGCGCCGGAAACGGCGCGGTCGGCAGGCAGAGGACCGTGTCGTCGGTGAGCAGCGCCAGCAATTCGCGCCGCCGCGCTGCCTGGAATTCGCGCGCCGCGGCGAGCGCTGTGTCCGGCGTGTCGCGTCCGCGCACGAAATTGTCGGAGATGTCGAACGCGAATCGCGGATTGGTTTGATCGATCCAGGCGCCGAATGTGGTCCAGGCCTCGCGGCCCTGGATGGCGCGCTGATGCGCGGTCCAGTCCGACAACGGCACGGTCGCCGACACCGGCCGGCGCTCGTGACTATCGAACAATGCTTTGACCTTCTCCACAGCCGGCGCCAGCGCCGCCTGCGTCGCCGACTCGGCGATGGCGAACGCATCCGCGGCGACGATCAGATGACGCGACCGGCGCGTTTTCGACAAGTCGATGCCGAGCAAAACCTCGCCGGTCCGGCCCAGCAGATCGGCGTCGCGCGCGAACCAGCCGATGGTGTCAAAACTCGGCGCCTGACCGACGACACCGTCGAGCGGCAAACGGCCGTGGGTCGGCCGGATGCCGTACAGCCCACAAAAGCTCGCCGGGATGCGCACCGAGCCGCCGGTATCGGTGCCGAGCGCAAAGTCCACCAGACCGCCGGCGACCGCGGCAGCCGATCCGCTCGACGAGCCGCCCGGCACACGCCCCGGCGCGCGCGGATTGGTCGGCGTGCCATAATGGGCGTTCTCGCCGAGAATGCCGCGCGAGAGCTCGTCGGTATGGGTCTTGCCGACCATGTCGGCGCCGGCATCGACCAATCTTTGCACGACCGGCGCGGTGCGGTGCGCCGACGCGTGGGTGCGCAGCCAATCCGGATTGCCAGCGCCGGTGATGTGGCCGTCGATGTCGAACAAATCCTTGGCGGCAAATTTCAAACCGGCGAGCGGCCCGTTCGTAGCGCCTTTCAGATAGGCCGTCGTATGCGTGCAGAATGCGTTCAGCGGATCGTGCATGGTTTTAGAACATCACTCGCGTGCCACGGCTTTGACCGCCGCTTCGTTGCTGGGCAGGCCGGCGATTTCGCCGAGCGTGATCGGTTTGACCGGCGGGCGGAGGCGATAATAGCCGACCTTGTCGCAGGACACGCCGCGCGCTTGCGCGATCAGCTCGGTCACCGTCAGCCCGCAGAAGCGCCCCTGGCACGGCCCCATGCCGCACCGCAGGAACGCCTTCATCTGATTGGGGCCGGGACAGCCGAGCGCCACGGTATCGAGCACCTGGCGCACGCTGACTTCCTCGCAGCGGCAGACGACGACGTCGCTGCGCGGCCGGCGGAAATCCGCAGCCGGTTGATACAGCAGATCGAGGAAGGCACGGCCCCGCTCGTATGTTTGCAACGAGCGTCGCGCAGCTCGTTCCTCGTCAGTGAACAAATGCTTGCCGGTTAGCGCGCGGACCGCCGCGATCGCGGCGAGCCGGCCGCGCGCTTCGGCGGCTTCGGCTCCGGCGATGCCGGCGCCGTCGCCGGCGATGGCGATGTGTGGCACGCCGGTCGCGCCGTATCGATCGACGCGCGGCACGAAGCACAACTGCTTGTCGCTCCACTGATGCGCGATGTTGGCCGATAGCGCGAGATTGACGTTTGGCGCCACCCCCTGATGCAGCAACAGCGTATCGGCCGCGAGCCGCTCCAGCTTGCCACTTCGCGTCCGGTAGCTGACCGCTTCCAGACGGTCACTGCCTTCGGCTTTGATTTCGACCACGCCGCCGACAACGCGCATGGCACGCCGCACAGCGAGCATGAGCCGCACGCCCTTGGCGAGATACGGCGAAGCCGCAAACGCCGCGGCGTGGCGCGCGGCGCGCGGCCAATTTGCCGACGCGGTGGTGTCGAGGATCGCATCGAGCCGCACGTCGGCATTGAGGTATTGCCAAGCCAGCAGCCAGAGCAGCGGTCCGCATCCGGCCAGCACCGTACGGCCGGACGGAGCGAGCCCGGACGTTTTCAGCAGGATTTGCGCCGCGCCCGCGGTGATGACGCCCGGCAAGGTCCAGCCCGCGATCGGAAACGGCCGCTCGATCGCGCCGGTCGCCAGAATGATGCGAGCGGCGCGAATTTGGCGTGTCACGCCGCTCATGGAAACCGCGACTTCCTCGGGACGCAGCAGGCCCCACACGGTTGCGCCGGGCGCATAGTCCGCACCGCTGTCGAGGGCCGCACGCACCAAATCTGCGCCGCGCCAGTAATCGTCGCCGAGCACGGTGTCGGGCGCGAACGGCGAGTTGGTGATGCCGCGATAGATCTGGCCGCCCGGCTGATGCTGCTCGTCGAACAGCACGCAGCGTAGGCCGGCTTGCGCGCAAACCGCCGCCACCGCAAGTCCGGCCGGGCCGGCGCCGACCACCGCGACGTCGTAACGTTCGTCGAGCGCACTCGCAGCGATCATGTGCCGTATTCCCGCTTGCCGCGCTGCGTTTCCACGCGCATGCCGTCGCGTACCGGCGTCATGCAGCCCTGCCGGTTGGCGACGCCGTCGATCATGACCAGACAATCGAAGCACACGCCCATCAGGCAGTAAGGTCCGCGCGGCGCGCCCGACACCGCGCTGGTTCGGCAGGCCGCGTGGCCCGATGCGAGCAACGCCGCCGCGACACTGTCGCCGTCGCGCGCCGGCATGGCGACGCCGTCGACGAAAATCGTCAACGCCCGGCCGCGCTCAGTTAATCGCCGGAACATCGAAGCGCCGCGTTGCGAAAGCGCCGAACGTGTTGCCCGGCGGGACACCGGCATCGATCCACGGCGGCAGCGCCAGCGCATGCGCCCCCGCCAAGGTCACGCCGCTGTGGCAGGTGGCGACGAACGCGCCAGGATATGCCTGCGACTGATCGTAAATCGGATAACCGTCCTGCGGCATGACCCGCAGCGCCGCCCAGCAGCGCACGACATTGAGCTTGGCGAGATGCGGAAACATTTTGATGGCGCGGTCCGCCTCCACCGCCAGCACCGCGCTCCCGACCGAGGCATCGAACCCGGCCTCCTCCACCGAGTCCGCGATCATGACACTGCCCTCGTCGGTCTGCCGTACGGTGTGCACGACGTAAGGCATGAACGGCGCGGTCCTCTCGGTGACCATGATCTGGCCGCGCTGCGGCCGCACCGGCACGTTCAGGCCGACCATCGGCCCCAGCCGCGCGTTGCCGAGCCCGGCGGCGAGCACGATTTTTTGTGCGGCGATCACGTCGGTGCCGTTGGCGCCCGCGTGCAATCGGAATTCGCCACCGCGCGGCTCGATGCGCTCCACGGCGCGTTCCGGAAAATAACGGCCGCCGTGTTTCTGAAACGCGACATGCAGCGCGCGAAGGAGCCGCAACGCATTCACGTGCCCGTCGAGCGGACAAAAGCTGGCGCCGGCCACGTCGGGGCCGACCTGCGGCAGCATACGGGCGGCCGCGGCGTGATCGAGCATCTCATAGTCGAACGGCACCATGCCGGGCTGGTTGTGCAGCCGCTTGATCGCATTGGCGCGGCTTTCGACTTCGCGCTCGGACAACAAGAGGTGCAAGCCGCCGGATTGCTGCAGGCACACGTCAAGCCCAGTGTCGTCGTGCAACGCGCCGGCGAGCTGCGGCCACACCTCGGCGGAGTGCCGCGTCCACAGCGCATACTCGGTAAATCCCGACCCCTTGCTCTGCACCCAGACCAGGGCGAAATTGCCGCGCGAGGCGCGGTAGGCGACGTCGCCCTCGTCGAGCATCGCCACCTTGCGGCCGCGCCGTGCCAGACCCCAGGCGATCGCGGCGCCGACCAGTCCGCCGCCGATCACCGCGACGTCGTATTCATTGCGCGCACCGGCCGGTATCGCAGCTTCCGCAGCCATCATGCAGCAACCCACCACCGCCCTTGCACCCACGGGCGGTTGGCCAGTCGGCGCGCGATGGTATAAGGCCATTTGGGGGTCGAAGGCTCAAGAGGGGAAGCATGCCCATCGACGTGCACGCGCACTACGTCCCGCATCGGCTCATCGACACGCTCGAGGAGCATGCGCGCGACTACGGCGTATCGCTGGTCAAGACGCCGCCGCAATGCGCGCTGCATTTCGATTACGGCCTGAAGATTCGCCCATTCTTTCCCAAGCTGATCGAGCCGGTCGAGCAGCGGCTTGCCGGCATGACGGCGCAGGGCGTGACGACGCAGGTGCTGTCGGTCTGGCCCGACATTTTCGCCTACGGCCTGCCGTCGGCGGTCGGCGCGCGGTGGCATCGGCTGCTCAACGAATGTCTCTCGGAATTGTGTAACGAGCATCCGGGCGAATTCGCGCTGTTTGCTTCGGTGCCATTGCCGGATGCGGCTGCCGCGGCGCGCGAGGCCGAATATGCGATGAAACAACTCGGCGCCGCCGGGATCATCGTCGCCGCCAATGTCGAGAACGTCAATCTCGGCGAGCTTGCGCTCGACGAGTTCTGGGGCGCGGCGGTCAAGCTCGACGCGCCGGTGTTCATTCATCCGGTGCAGGCGATGCCGTCGTCGCGCGTCGCCAAGTTCGCGCTGGTGCAGATCGCCCAATACACTTTCGACACGACGCTGTGCGTCGGCTCGCTGATCTTTTCCGGCGTGCTCGACCGCTTTCCGACGCTGCGCATCATCCTGTCGCATGGCGGCGGTGCGTTCCCCTACCTGCTCGGCCGCTTCGACTGCATGCACGCGCGCATGGACCGTGCCGGCCAAGGCGACGTCGCCGCAGCGGCGCCATCGGCCTACGTGCAGCGCTTCCACTACGACACTATCCTGCACAATCCGATGCAGCTGCGCTGGCTCGCCGAAGCGGCCGGCACCGAGCGCATCGTGCTGGGCAGCGATTATTCATTTCCGCCGGCCGATCTCGATCCGATCGGCACCGTCCGCAACGCCGGCTTTGCCGACGCGGACATCGATAAAATATTGGACGGCAATGCGCTGAAACTGATGCCGCGACTGCGCGCGCGGTGACTTCTTAGGGAGATAGCGATGGACTTGGCAATGACCGGCAAGAAAGCGATCGTGACGGGCGGCAGCGCCGGCATCGGCAAGGCGGTGACGTGGTCGTTCGCGCGCGAAGGTGTCGATGTCGCGATCTGCGCTCGGCAAAAGGGACCGCTGGAAGAAACTGCCGCCGAAATTGCCAAAGCCACCGGGCGCAAGATCTATCCGATCACCGCCGACCTGACCAAGCCGGCCGATGCCGAGAATTTCATCAAGCAGGCGCACGCCGCGCTCGGCCGCATCGACATCCTGGTCAACAATGCCGGCTCGGCCCCGGGCGGCGTCATCGAGCACCTGAAAGAAGAGGAATGGGCGAGCGCGCTGCAACTCAAATTCATGGGCTACGTGCGCTGCATGAAGCACGTGCTGCCGATCATGCAAAAACAAAAGAAGGGCCGCGTCGTCAACGTCATCGGCAATGACGGCGTGAAAGTCTCGTACTGGGAGATCGCGCCGGGCGCCGCCAACGCGGCGGGTCAGAACCTGACGCTGTCGCTCGCCTCGCAGTACGGCAAGGACAATATCAGCTTCGTCTGCGTCAATCCCGGGCCGGTGCGCACCGAGCGCTGGGTCGGCCTGGTCAAGGCGATGGCGCGCGACATGAACATGTCCTACGAGGAGGCCGACAAGCTGGCGCCGGCCAGCATTCCGCTCGGCCGCATCGCCGAGAGCGAGGAAGTGGCCAACCTGGTGACTTTCCTCTCCTCCGACCTCGCCCACTTCGTCAACGGCACCATGATCGAAATCGACGGCGGCCAGGACAAGCCGCTGATGGACAAGATCCGAGATCGGTGAGCGACGCACAGACGCGGCCGCTCACGGCGCGCCGGATCGTCGAACGCCCCATTCACCGCTCGCTAACCAAGGGCCGAACAAAGCCGCCCGATCGTCACTGAGACGCAAAACCTGCTCCGGCAGATATTCGACCAAGCGGTAAAGAGCCGGAGTTTTCGACATCATGGGCGCTTGGGGTGTCGGCCTTTACGCGGGCGATTTCGCGCTCGATCTTCGTGCCGTCGTGGCCGCGGTGTCGCGCGTGCCGCTCGACGAAGACGAGATGGTGACGGCGCTCTGCAACGCGGAAAAGTCCGCCGCCGAAAATCCCACCGACGAGGACCATGCCATCTTCTGGCTGGTGCTGGCCGATCAGTTCGAGAAGCGCGGCATTTTCAGTGCGCGGGTGCGCGACATGACGCTCGCCATCATCGACGGCGGCAAGGACGCCGCCATGATGCAGCAACTCGGCATGAAGCCGCCCGACTTGCGCAAGCGCGCGGCGAAGCTGGCGGAGTTGCGCCAGCGTCTGGTCGCGCAGCCTGCGGTGTCGAAACCGCGCAAGACCATGAAAGCGCCCGTGCCCTACGTGTTCGAGGTCGGCGGCGTCTACGCCTACCCGACGCTGCGCGGCGAAGTCATCAATCCCTATCTCAGCGCCAAGCATTTCGACCGTTCGGCATGGCACGCCGACGACTTCGGACTGATGCTCGTCATCGGCCGCGGCAGCGTGTTCGGTTATCTGCCGTGGTATCACGCGGTCATTTCACGCCAGGCATTTGCTTCGATTCCGGATCGCGCGACGCTGCTCGGCGAGAATCGCTGGAGCCTGCCGGTTTATGGAAACTGCCACCCGGCGCATTTTCGCAAGATGGAAATCCAGGAGGTTGGCGTCTTTCCGATCGATGCCGAGCGGGTCGCCTACTTCTTTCCCCATCTTGTGCCCGGAACGGTCTTTGCGGTCAGCGATATCTCGATCGCCAACGACATGGAGATCAAGTCAGGGCCGGAGCCGCGCCATCATTGGCAGCGGCCCGACGGCAAGATGGAACCGATCGCCTATCCGCCGCGGCCGACGATCGCGGAATTGATCGGGAGCGCCGGCCGAACACCGGCGACGACCGACTAGTCGATGATCTTCCAGTTGCCGTAATAGACGAACTTGATGCTCTGGGTCGCATAACGGGTGATCGCGACCACGGCTCGCATCAGGGCGGGTACGGGCGTCGGACGAATGATATCGACGAACAGGCAGTAGCGCGGTTGTTCGGTCTCGTTGGCCGACAGATGCAGCAACGTGTCGTCGAAGATGAACAGCTTGTTGTCGCGCCAGGAGCTGGTGACGCCGCCGACGACGATGTAGGCGGAGTCGTCCTTCATATCGTTGATATTGTAGAGCACCCGCAGCGAGGCCCGCAGATAGCCGAAGTGCTTCGAGGTCGTGACCTTGCGATTGAAAACCGAAACGCCGATGGTCTGAATATATTTCCAGGGTTGATGGAAGGCGGGAACCTTCAGTGAGGCGTCGAGGTTCGTGCCGTACCAGCGGAAGAACAGCATGGTACGCTGATTGTCCTTCGCCCGCTCCTCGAGCTGACGCACCAGATCGGCGTCTTTGGCAGCCGCAATCAGGCGTTTGATCTCGTCCTGGTGCCCCGGCGGCAGGTCTTCCAGACGATAGACGCCGTTGTTGACGTAGGGCAGCGATAAGAGATCGAGCAGGCAATTGAACGGCGACAACAGCCAGGTCCCGACGCCGTTGCCGACAAAGTAGCGACGAAGAAGTTCGGGTGTGATCGGGCGATTGCGGCTTACGTCATAAGCGCCGCAAATTGCGTACACGAGCGCAATCTTGGGAAAGAAATAGGCAAGCGGCGCCAACACGCACAGTGGGAACAACACACGGCGAACGGTAAGCTTGCCGATTCGTTCAAGGCGCGCTCTGCCACTCAGGGACGCGGTGACCGTGCTACTCATTGTGACGCCATGACGCCTTGTTCGGCCAATTTCGGTGGCAGCTTCCAATCAGGGTATAGCCATTTCCAGGTGAAATCTATGGCTCGGATCGGGTTGGGCCCAGCAATCGCTCGGTGCCCGCAAAGACGACTTAAGGCCGCGACCGCAGATCCTCGGCGGCGGGCGGCGCGAGGCCGGAGATGATCCCCGGCGACGGAGAAGCCGGTGCACTCTCGGTTACGCCCTTTTTCGCCAATTCCATAAGGTCGCCGAAATGAAGCATCGCCGCAAGCTCGCGCTTTACCCGCGCGCTCAGATTTCTCCGCAAATGCTCGTTGTCGCGATATATGAACTCGTTTTCCACCATCGTCGTGCACAAGCGCTCCGCGCACAGCCTGTCCGCTGTAGGCCAGACAACGATCCCGTTCCGGTCATTGAAGGACCGGATCACATCGTCAGCAACTTTTTGACGATACAGGAAATACGACCTGTCGAAACGATTGATCGCGTCTTGGCAGTTTTCGCGGAACGAACCGTTGCGCAGCAGGCCCGCCTGCTGCGCCAACACACACGGCATAGGGTCCGTATACCATTTCGGAATCTCGGACATGAGCACCACAGTTCTACCTTCCGCCGCAACCTGCGGAAGCAACCGCTCAAGCGCGTCCCTCAAGATGGAATCGCCGTGACCTCCGTGCATAGAGTAGTAGTGCGTCACGTAATGCCAAGCTGCCGACAGGATAACCAGGTCTATTCCTTTGCTCCGCAACGTAGCCAACGTGGCCTTCTGGCGCGCGTCGCACTGCTTTAGGGTCGAGACATCGTTGTACTCAACGTAACCAGCAGCGGCAATCGGTGAACAAAAATCGTCGGCGATGGAGATTGACACATTCTGTTGCCGGCCTGCTACGTCAAGCAGCGGCATGAAATGCGAAGCATTGCTGTCGCCCCAGATCACCGCATGCCCGGCGGCGGTGTCCCATGGCGCCCCGCCCGTGCAGAGGGTCTGGTCCCCGACCAAATGCCAACTCGGACACGACCACTCCCACATCACCGCCCGCGAGCGTAACGGGAGCAGCGAGTCCGGAATCCTCGCCAGCGCACCGTCGGTTGCGACGACACCCCAGCATGCACAGCCAATCGCCAACACCGCGCCGGCAAATCCAGCAAATACCGGCCGCCAATTGAGCGCTGCGCGGCGACAGGGTTCCTCGATGTAGCGCCACGACAGCCAGGCGAGCGCCGTGATGCCAACGATAAACGACGCAAAATAAGCAAGAGAAACCGTTTCGCCGAAATAGTAGCGCCAGAACACGATGGCGGGAAAATGCCACAGATAGAGCGAATAGGAAATCTTGCCGACGAATACCAGCGGCGTCGACGACAGAACGCGATGAACCCTGCTCGTGGGCTCGATAGCGAAAACGATGAAGCCGGCACCGACCGCTGCAGCAACGATCCTGTTTCCGGCAACGTCGGTCGCGGAACCAAACTGACACATTGCAGCGCCGATCAACACAAGTCCAAGCCACGTGAGAATTTTCCTGAAGGGAACAAAGCGGTGGCCTATGATCTCGGGCAGCAAGGCTATAATCGCACCGAGACCAAGTTCCCAGGCGCGGGCATAGGGCATGTAAAACGCGTCTTTTTCGCCAACCAGGAAGAATGACGCGAGCGATGCAGCCACGATGGCGGAAATAAAGACCAATACTGGGATCTTCGTCTTCCTGGACACGCTCGCCAGCACGATCAGCAGGCCCGGCCAGACGACATAAAACTGCTCTTCGACGCCCAGCGACCAGGTGTGCAGCAATGGCATGGTACCGGCTTGCGGATCGAAGTAACCGGTATTGTCGCGAAAGAAAAAATTCGAGGCACCGGCCAGGGCCAACCGGCCCGACCGCGCCAGCAGCTTGTAATCGCCGGGGGGAAGAAGCAGATAGCCCAGCGCAACGGTGACAAGGACGACGGCCAGCAGCGCCGGCGCGATGCGCTTGATCCTGCGCACATAAAAGGAAATCAGGGAAAATTCGCCGCGCTGTTGCTCGTTGCGGATCAGCGACGTTATCAGATAACCCGAGATGACAAAGAAGACGTCGACGCCGACGTAGCCGCACGATACAACCCTGTCGCCAAGATGGAAAAGAACGACGGACAACACCGCGACCGCGCGCAGACCGTCAATTTCCGGGCGATATCTCATGACGCTGGCCTTGGAGCGAATCAAAGAGAGAATCGCTCCGGCGCGTGCTTCAAAGCCTTGCGAAAGCCCGTCCCCCATCGACTCATTGTATTTGGAATTGCACTCGAATTCAATGAACCATCGCCGCCGGTTCCATGCCTATCACAGCAAAAAATCCCGGTTCTCCAATCCGAACATGACGGCGCCCCAGTTGCTGCCGTAATGCTCATATTGATTGGAGATGTGCTGGCGCGCCGCCATCAGGTCGGCGAGAATGCGGCCGAACGGCAATTCGTCGGACAGGCCGGCGGCGCCGGTTGCCTTGAAGATGCGCGCCGCCAACAGCGTGCAGCGTTCGACCACCGAGCTCGACTGGAACTTGTATTGCAGGCGCAGTTTGAGCGGCGGCATCGCCGCGCGGCGCGCATAATCGTGCAGCACGCCGCAATTGCGCTGCAGGGTGCTGTGCATTTCGTCGATTGCCGCCGCGGCTTCGGCGCAGAGCAGCTGCACCAGCGGATTGTCAGCCGACCGGCCGCCGGCGCGCGACACGCGTTCGCGGCTGTAATTGACGAACGCCGACAGCATGGCCTGCAGGGCACCGATCGCCGCTGTCGACACGCCGCGGACGAAAATCTGGCCGAACGGCAGACGGTAAAGGCTCGACGTATTGACCGCCTGTCCGACGCCCTTCAGCGCGAAATTGTCCTGCATGCGCTGGGCGCGGTGGGCCGGAACGAACACGTCGTCGAGGATAATGTCGATGCTGCCGGTGCCCTGCAGGCCGGCGACCTGCCAATTGTCGACCGTGCGATAGTCGCGGCGCGGCACGATGAAGAAGTGCCAATCGGGCGGCGCGCCTTGAGCCTGCACCATGCCGCCGAGCAGAGCCCAACCGCAGTGCTCGCAGGCGCTGGCATAACGCCAGTGTCCGCTGAGCCGGAAGCCGCCGTCGACCGCCGTTGCCTTGCCGGCCGGCATCGTCGATGAGCAGATCAGCACGTTGCTGTCGTTGCCCCAGACCTCTTGCCCGACGCGGTCGTCGATCAAGCCCAAAAACCAGGTGACGGCGCCAAGCACGCCAAACGTCCAGCCGGCGGACATGTCGCCTTCGGCCAGCGCAATCTCGATATCGTAGAAGGTGCCGAGCTCCATTTCGTAGCCGCCCCAGCGCTTGGGCTGCAGCACGCGAAGCAGACCAGCGGCCCGCAGCTCGGCGATAGTCTCGGGCAAAATTTCACGGCGCGCTTTCTGCGCCAGCGCACGCTCGGCGAGCGCCGGGATCATGGCGCGGGCGCGCGCAATCAGCTCCACCGCCGCAGGCGTGGTATCGCGGATGGGACGAGGCTCCATGCAGCGGAAAAGTGACCCCGATTGTGGCGCGGCGTCAACTCGGGCCGGTTTGCGCGCATCACTATCGGAAGCCGAGTCTCCGGATCACGGCAATTGAAACATCAGCAACTGATCGGTGGCGCCGCCATCGCCCGGGGTGAGCGAGCCGCCCACGAAATAGACATCATCGCCGATGCGATCGCCGCCAAAACCATGGCGTCCGTGCGGCACCGGCGCCAGCTTTGTCCAGCGGTCGGTTTTCGGATCGTAGGCTTCGCTTTCAGGGAATGTGTGGTCCGGCGGCAGCTCGCCGCCGAGCACCATGATCAGGCCGTGATAGTACGCAACAGCGAGGCCGCTGCGCGGCGTCGGCAATGGCGCGGCGGCGGTCCAGCTGTCGGTGGCCGCATCGTAGACGTCGTGCTGGTCGGTGCGGTCCGCAGGACGCCCCATGCGGCCGCCGATGACATGAATTTTGCCGTCGACCGCGACCACCGCCAGATGATCGCGCGCCCGCGGCAACGGCGCCGCCTTGCTCCACGTGCCCGAGCGGGTATCAAAAACATCGTGGGCGGCGACGACTGTGCCGTCCGGGCCGCGGCCGCCGATCACATGGATCTTGCCGTCCACCAATGCGGCGCCCGCCGATCCGCGCGGCGTCGGCATCGGCGCGAGGACTTTCCAGGAATTGCTTGCAAGATCGTACGCGAACGCCGTGTTGCTGGCGTCCTTGTGGACCGGCGTAGCAAAGCCACCGAGCGCGTAAATCTTGCCGTCGGCCACCGCGACGGCGAGATGGTCGCGCGCTTGCGGCAGCGGCGCTGCGGCGCGCCAGGTGTCGGTCTTCGGATCGTATGCGTCGTGAGCCGCGCTTGATTTGTCGTTCACCACACCGCCGAGCGCGTGGAGCCTACCGTCGAGCGCAATCGCGGCTACTTCGGCGCGGACCGCCGGCAGCGGCGATTTAAGCGACCAAGCCCCGAGCGGAGCCTGGGCATGAGCCTGTGCGGCAGCGACCAGGCCCATCAGAGCTGCGAGCACGACCGCAATGGTAATCGCGTGCTCGCTTTGGACGATCTTACTTTTCGACAAACGGTTCAAGCTCAGATCTTCAGCGCGCGCGTGGTGTCATCGAACAATTCGTCGACCGCGATGCGCCGCTCGATCAGCTTCTGCTGATGACAGAAATCAATGATGATCTGCAGGATCGGCCGGCAGGCCTCGACGCCGAAACGGTAGGGATCGAGCGGTGCGCCGTCCGCAAAGCCGGCGGCGCGCTTGCTGTCATGCAGCATGCGAAACACCTCACGCACCGCGTCCGGCTGCGAGCGTGACAGGCCCTCGCGCACCACTACCATGTGATTGATCGGCACGCCGCCGTGACGCTCGGCCCAGCGCTTGGCCGCCGCCTCGTGGTCGGGGATGAGATATTTGAGCCGCGGATCCGGCAGTTTATCGCCGACGATAGCGGCGTCGATCTCGCCGTCGAGCAACATTGGCACCAAATCTTTGCCCTGCGGCGCGCGTTTGACGATGGCCGGGTCGTGGTATTCGGCGACGTGCGGGTCCTCGAAGGTGATCCATTCGATGGAATTGATATCGATCCCGTAGTCGCTCGCCAAAATGCCGCGCAGCCAGGTGCCGGTGGTCACCGTATAGGCGCGCACGCCGACGCGCTTGCCGTTCAGCTCGGTGGGCTTGAGCACGCCGCGTTCGCCGTTATAGGCGATGGTGTGATGCTGGCCGCGGCTGACGACGACGGCGGGAACGAGCACATAGGGCTTGTTGAAGGATTTCGCCTGCAGATAGGTGACGATGGCGAGCTCGGCGACGTCGTATTTGGCGTCGCGCACCACCGACTTGAACAATGTGTTGGCGACCTTGACCTCGGCGAAATCGAAATCGACGAGGTCCGATTTCACCGCGCCGCTCTTGAGCGGCTGGGTGTTGGCATAATTGCCCAGCATGGTGTGAAGCTTGAGCTTGGTCGCGGTCGTCATGGCCATGTTTCCCTTGTCACTTCGCCAACACAGGATAGAGCGCCAGCGCGGTCTTGCCGAATATCCAGTCCTGATCCGACGACTTGGCGAACGAGAACGCCTTGCGGCCGGCCGCCAGAATCTCCGACAGCGTACCGACCGAATTCGGAAAGTTCGAGCCCCAGGCGATGCGCGACGCGCCGAACACGTCGACGACCTTGCCGAAGAAGCTGTCGGGCGCACCTTTGCCCCAGCTCTTCGGCTGCCAGTTGACTGGCGTGATCTTGAGATAAACCTGCCGGTATTTGGCCAGTTCGAAAAATTCGGCGGCTGCCTGGTAGGGCGACCCATCCTCGAACGGCGCCCGCGCCAGATGGTCGAGGATGATCGTCACCTTGGGGAAGCGATCCATGATCTGGCGCAGCAGCGGCAGGCCTTCCTGCTTCATCTGCATGCACACCGGAATGTTTTTGGCCGCCGCGTGCTCCCAGAACGGATAGGTTTTCGGGTCTACGAACCACGTCGCCTGATCCGGCAGCGTCGAGCCGGAGGTGAACAGCCGCATGCCGGTGCAGCCGCGCGCCAGCCAGTCGTCGAACGTCTTCACCGCGTCGGGCGCCATGACGTCGATCGAATAGACGCCGGTGAACCGCGACGGCACCGCGGCGACGGCATCCGCCACATAGCTGTTGTCGTAGCCGTAAGCGGTCGAGGAATGCACGATGGCGGCCTTGTCGACGCCGGCCTCGTCCATGGCTTTGATCAGGTCCTGATACGTGGTCGGCCGCTCGCTCGACCAAGTCGATTGCGTGCCGCCGAGCGGCGCCAGCGGATAGCGCTTGGTGTCGGGCGAAACGATATGCGGATGAATGTCGATGACAGGCATTTGATCACTCGCGTTCAGATTGACGGATTTTCATGGGATTGATCTCGACGAACACCTGATCGAGTTGCGGCCGCGACGGTATCAGTTTCTGTTGCAGGCTGTAGGTGACCAGCGCCTCGATGCTCGGACGGTTGGCAGCCATCCCGTAGGGCAGCGGGTCGCGCATCAGCGACAGGAAATGACGGTACCGTTTGTCTTCCGGGCTCTCGCCAGAGCCGGCTTTGAGCGCGTCGAGATAAGGCTGCTTGGCTGCCACGAAGGCGTCCATCAGGGAGCGCGGCAGCCACGGATAGTGTTTGATATGTTCATCTTTCACCACGATGAGGCCGTGGATCGGGTAGATGCCGGTACGGCGAAACCAATCGGCTTCGACCTGTTCGACGTCGGCGATGAGTTCGGGATAGGTATCGGCTGCTGCGGCGGCGGTGCTGGTCTTATCCCAGCCGCTGATCGGCGGACCGGCGCGGCCGACCCCGGCGGGGCCGGTAAACCCGGCCTGGATTTCGCCTGATTTCATCATGCTCTGCAGCGATTTTCCCGCCGGCGCATGCACCACGTTGGGCGGCAGCTTGAGCGAGGTGACGTGCTCCTCGTCGTCGACCACCCAGGTGACCTTGCCGGAGTCGAGACCGTACTCGTTGACGAAGATGCCGCGGGTCCAAACCCCGGTGGTCACCGAATAGGCGCGCACGCCAACCTTCTTGCCTTCGAGATCCTTCGGCGCCTTGATGCCGGCATCCGGACGGACCACGAAACCGCCGTGATGGAAGCGCCGCATCAAAAAAATCGGCAGGGCGATGAACGGCGCGCCGAGCGCACGCGCGATCATGTAGGTGGTCGGCGCCATCTCGCAGACGTCGAATTCGAGGTCGCGGACCATGCGGCGGAACGCGCCGATGATCGGCACCACCTGGACGAAATCGGCATCGACGCCCTTGATCGGCACCGCACCCGATTTCAGCGCGCGGGTATGACCGTAATCGGCGATCGCAATTTTCAATCGCGGCGCTTGCGCCATTCAGTCCTCCGGAAAATGCTGCCCGATCGACGCAGCGCGCTTACTGTTTCGGAATGCCGGCCTTGTCGATCACCTGCCGCCATTTGGCGATATCGCTGACCAGCCGGTCGCGCATCTGTTGCGGGGTGCTGCCGCGCGCCTGGATGCCGAGCCGGCTCATCTTTTCCTGCACGTCCGGCGCGGCCAGCGCGCGATTGATGGCGGCGCTCAGTGCCTGCACGATCTCGTCGGGCAGGCCCTTGGGTCCGGCGACGCCGTTCCAGCTGGTGACGACGTACTGAGGAAATCCGCTCTCCTTTGCGGTCGGCACATCCTTGAGCAGCGGGTCGCGTTCCTCGTCCGAGGTGGCAATGATGCGCAGCCGGCCGTCGGCGATTTCACCGACGAAGCCGGCAAAATAATCGAAGCCGAGGTCGACGTCGCCGCGTAAGAGCGCCGTCACCAGGTCTGGCGTGGTCCGATAGGTGATGACCGTGTATTGCGCGCCGGTCACCTGCTGGAACAGGTGCGCCGACAGGTTCTGCGTGCTGCCGGGGTTGATGGCGCCGAGATTGAGCTTGCCCGGGTTTTTCTGCGCCGCCTCAACGATGTCCTTGAGCGATTTGTGCGGCGAACCGGCCGGCACCGCGAGCAGCATCTCGAAGCTCGCCGCGACCGACACCGGAACGAAATCCTGGAGCACGTCGAACGGCAGCTTGGTGAACAGCGAGGCGCTGATCGCCTGGCCGTTGCCGATCTCGGCGAGCGTATAGCCGTCCGCGCGCCCGCGCCGCGCCTCGGTCATGGCCATGATGCCGCCGGCGCCCGGTCGGTTCTCGATGATGAATTGCTGCTTGAGTTCGGTGCCGAGCTTGTCGGCCATGACCCGCATGGTCAGGTCGCCGACTCCGCCGGGACCGTAGGGCACGAAGATACGGACCGGCTTGATCGGATAATCCAGCGCCGCGGCAGGGCTTGCGCCGACGCCCCCGCATGCGGCCACCGCCGCGGCCGCGGTGATGAAAGAGCGTCGCGAGAGCCGGAGGTCGGGTTGGCGGCGCAATCGCTCATCGTGCATTTGGCGCTCTCCCTGTGCGGTATGCCGTTTGGTGAACCAGCGCCGCCGCTTTGCTCGGGCCGGGTGCTGTCCGGGATATCCGCGCCTGATCGATGGCATGGCCGCGCCGGAAGATTCCAATCAAAACAATGCTCGCAGCCATAAGATTTTGCTATAAACCGCGCTTGGCTCGGCTCATCCGGATGCACCCTGACGATGCGCGAGGTTCCTTCGTTTCGGCAGTTGCGCGCGTTCGAGGCCGTGGCCCGGCTGGAGAGCGTCAGCGCCGCCGCGCGCGAGGTCAATCTGTCGCAGCCCGGTGTCACGCAGGCCGTTCATGCGCTCGAACGGCGCCTTAACGCGCACCTGTTCGAGCGCCGGCGCTCGGGCTGCTATGCCACCGATCTCGGCGCAATTTTGCTGCCGCGGGTGCGGCGGTTCTTCGATCATCTGCACGCGGCACTGCGCGACGGCGGCAGGTCAGCGGCGGCCAGTCAATCGGCACCGGCAGCGCTCGGCCGAATCACCCGGCCGCAGCTGCGCAGCCTGATCGCGATTTCTGAAAATCCGTCGTTCGATGCTGCGGCACGCGCGTTGCAGATTGCCGAGCCGTCGCTGCACCGCGCCGCACGCGAACTCGAACGCGAGCTGCGCCGCGCACTTTATCGCCGAACGGCGCGCGGCATGACCACCACGTCCTACGGCGCCGAGTTGGCTCGCCGCTTTCAGGTGGCGCTGCGCGAGCTCGAATACGGCCTGGAGGAATTGGAAGCCGCGCGCGGCAACGTCATCTCGCGCATCGCCATCGGCAATATTCCGCATTCCGCCACGCAGATCCTGTCCAACGCCATCAAGCACTTGCTGGCGAAATATCCGGCCGCGCGCGTGCAAATCGTCGATGGCCACTACGAGGATCTGTTGAACGATCTGCGCGCCGGCAAGCTCGATCTGTTGTACGGCGTGCTGCGGCGGCCGGATTGGGCGAGCGACGTGAAAGAGGAGCTGCTGTTCGCCAACCATTACGTCGTGGTGGCGCGCAGCGGGCATCCGTTGCGCCGGATGAAGCGGCCGAACCTGCGCGACCTCGCCCGCTATGAGTGGATCATGCCGGGACCGTTGGCGCCGCGTCAGCAGGCGCTGCAGCGGATGCTGGGCGGACTTTCGCAACAACCCAAGATCAGCATCGAGACCACGTCGCTGCAAATCTACCGCACCATCTTGGCGGCCACCGACCAGGTGACCTTGATGTCGCGCTTCGAGGCGCAGCTGAACGACGCTGCGCTTGCCGTGCTGCCGTTCCGCTCGCCGCATCTGCGCCGTTTCGACGGCGTGGCGACCCGCGTCGGCTGGCAGCCGACCAGCATCCATCTGCATTTCCTCGAGCTGTTGCGGGCGGAGGCTTGCGGTCTCGGCGCAGAGATGCAATGGGGAAAGTTCCCGCCTGCGCACGGCCGCGCCGCTTGATCTCGTTGCGCCACCCTGCACTCTGAGAGTCCGGTGATGCCCGCCAGTGAGCCAGTGTTGGTCGTGGAGGACGATGTCTGGGCGCGCTTGATCGGCGTCGTTCTCGATCCACGAACTTCCGAGGAGCGTTGCGCGGCGGTGGCGGATTTTATGTCGCCGGATCTGCCGGATTTTCGCGGCTGGTGCGATCGGGTGCGGAGGGCGGCGGCGCCGCTGTTCCCAAGCGACGTGCGCCTGGTCTCCTCCAGCGCGGAGCTGCGCGAGCATCTCGGTGCCGCGCAGGCGATCGTTACGGAGGCATTGCCGATCGGCGAGGCCGAGCTGGCCTTGGCACCGCGGCTCAAGGCGGTGCACAAATACGGCCTGATCTTGCGCAACATCGACGTCGCCGCATGCGCCGCCCGCGGCATCAAGGTGCTCGGCATTCGCCGCCGCGCCAACATCTCCTGCGCCGAGCATGCGTTTGCGCTGATGCTCATGCTGGCGCGCCGCGCCGGCGAGCTGAACGGCCTGATCAGCATCGAGCAGCTTGCCGGCCGTGGCGGCGCCTTCAGGCCGTTCGACCGGCGCCACACGCCCAACGCCAACTGGGGCCGCTTCTCGGGCCTGCGCCCGCTCCATGGCAGCACGATCGGTATCATCGGGCTCGGCGAGATCGGCCGCGAAATCGCCTCCCGCGCCGCGGCCTTCGACATGACGGTGTTGTATTTCCAGCGCACCCGACTGCCGCAAGCCGATGAAGCCAATCTCAAAGCGCGCTACCGGCCGCTGGATTCCCTGCTCGCCGAGAGCGACTGGATCACTCCGCAGCTGCCGCTCGACGCATCGACCCGGCACCTGTTGAATCGCGAGCGCCTGGCCCGCGTCAAGCAAGGCGCCTGCATCGTCAACGTCTGTCGCGCTGAAATCATCGAACGCGCGGCGCTGCTCGACGCGCTGCGCTCCGGTCGGCTCGGCGGCTTCGCGCTCGATGTGCAGTATGAAGAACCCGGCCGCCCCGACGATGAGCTGCTGTCGTTCGACAATGTGGTCCTGATGCCGCATATGGCCGGTTCGCCGCGCTTCAACGGCTTAAAGGACATCGAAGACATGATTACGGGATTGGCGCGGGCGCTCGCGGCGTGACGCGCCACGCAAGGAGGAAATGCAATATGTCGGTTCGGCAGATAGTGAGATATGCGATTGCTGCCTTGGCGGCCGTGACGGTTATTCTCGACCTGCAGTCGGCAAGCGCCCAGACCTATCCGAACAGAAAGATCACCATCGTGGTCGCGTTCGCGGCCGGAGGATTTGCCGACACCATGGCGCGGCTAGTCGCGCAGGGTCTGGGCGATCGGCTGCACGAGAGCATCGTCGTCGAGAACCGGCCCGGTGCCGGCGGCAATATCGCGGCGGCGCTGGTCGCGCACGCTTCGCCCGATGGCTACACGCTGCTTGCCACGACGACGGCGCTCGCCATCAACGACACGCTGATGGAGAACAAGCAGTTCGCGGCGAGCGATCTCAAAACCGTGGCGATGGTGGCGTCGAGCCCGGAAGCGCTGGCGACGAGCGCGCATAATCCCGCCAACAATCTGCCTGAGTTCATCAAGTCGATGAACGGCAAGGCGATCAACTTCGGCTCCGCCGGCGTCGGCACCGGATCGCAGATCGAGGCCGAATACTTTTTCAAGTTTTTGGCCAAGGTGCCGGCGCAGCACATTCCATTTCAGGGCGGCGCGCCCGCCACCAATGCGGCGATCGCCGGCCAGATCGACATTTTGGCGGCCACGCTGGGCGGCGGCGTTGCCGCGCAGATGAACGCCGGCACCATCAAGGGCCTCGGCATCGCCGCCGACAAGCGCGCCGCGGTGGTGCCGAACGTGCCGACTTACGCCGAGCAGGGTTTTCCGAACTTCACCGCTGCGTCCTGGGTCGGCATTTTCGCCCCGGCCAAGACCGAGCCGCAAATTCTGGCGGCGCTCAACGGCGCGATCAGCGACACGGTGAAAAGCAGCGCGGTGCAGGACAAGCTGACCGCGCTCGGCTTCGATCCGATCGTCGGCTCGCAGACCGACGCCGACGCCATGTTCAATGCCGAAGTCAAGAAATGGGGCGGCATGGTGAAGGCGTTGAACCTGTCGATCAAATAGAACCACCACCAATTGTCATGGTCCGCGAAAGCGGACCATCCAGTAAACACGGCGGCCTCGGTGATTACTGGATCATCCGCTTGCGCGGATGATGACATGCAGTCAGTGCGGAAGCGCTTCGACGTAGTCCGGTGCCGGAGCAGGCTTCACGTCGCTCTGCTGATCTGAACCCGGCGCGGCGGTCGCCAGCTTCGGATCGAAGCGGTCGCGATAGACCTGCAGGTTCTCGAGCACGCGCTGCACGTAGTTGCGGGTTTCGGCAAACGGTATTCGCTCGATCCAGTCGACTTGATCGACCTTCGGATCGCGCGGATCGCCGTGCGCCGCCATCCACTGCGCAACGCGACCGCGGCCGGCATTGTAGGCGGCAAACGTCAGCGCATAACTGCCGCGATAGTCCTTGAGCAAACCGGCGACTTCGCCCGCGCCCATCTGGGTGTTGTAGACCGCATCGGTGACGAGGCGGTGCCAATCATAGCGAACGCCGAGCCGCTTGGCGGTGTCGCGCCCGGCACCGGCCGTGACCTGCATGAGTCCGACCGCACTCGCCGACGAGCGGTCGCGTTGATCGAACGCGCTCTCGGTGCGCACCACCGAGTAGACGATGGAGCGGTCGACCGCCTGGCCGAGCGCGCCATAAGACGGCACGCCGAAATCGGGAAACGCCAGCTGGTCCAGGGCCAGGCCGCGGGCCAAAGCCTTTTCGCCGATGACAAATGTCGCCGGCGCATCGCGTTGCTGTGCGGCGAGCTTGCCCAGGCCCGCGAGCGCGGCAGCATCGTTGCTCTGCCTCGCGAGCTCGGAAACAAAGTGCAGCGCCAAGTCGCGCTCGCCGATGGCGTAGAGCATGGCGGCGGCGCTGACTACCTCGCTGGTGCTCGCATCCGCCGGCCGCGGCAGCGGGCGCAGCGGCGTCGTGTCGAGGCCAAGCTGCAGGCGCGCCAACTGGCCGTAATAGGCGGTCGGATAGTGGCTCGCCACCTCGTATTGGGCGCGCGTCTCGGCGGCATCGCCTGCGGCTTCGGCGGCGCGGGCGCGCCAATACGCGGCGCGCGCCAAAATGCGCGGATCGGTCTGGTCGTCGTCGATATGGGCGAAATGCGCGAACGCGGCTTTCGGATCGTGCAGAAAACGCAACGCGATCCAGCCGGCCATGAAATGCGCTTCGGCCCGATAGTACGGGTTGGACGGCGGCGCGGCCTTGGCGGCCACCTGATAGGCAGTGTCGGCCTCGCCGAGATCGAGCAGCTTGCGCGCCACGACGCGGCGCTCGCGCCACCACTCGTCGGCGTCCTGCGCCCGCAGATCATCGTCCGTTCCGCCGAGTGCCAGCTTGGCCGCCAGCATCACGTCCGGCTTCGGCGTGACAATGCGGCCGCGAATGTTGGAGCCCGGCGAATCGTTGCGCAGGAGCCAGTGGATGCGGCACAGTGCGTAGCCGAGATCGTCGCGCGCCGCGGCCGGTACTTCGTCGAGCAGCTTGCCGCCATTGCCCGCTTTCGCCTCGGCTGCGGTGCAGGCCTTGACGATTGCGACTTGGTCATCGCCCAGGCGTTTGGCGGCGCGCATGGCGGCGCCGAATTCCTTGGCGCCGATGCGCCGGTCCATCCGCGCTACGTGATCGGCGCGCGTTACGACGCTGGCAAACTCAGCGAGCACCGCGGCTTCGGTTTCGCCGGACAGCGGCGCCGACCGCCACACCGCGCGCACCACGCGCTCGGCCTGCTCGCGCCCGCCCTCGCTCATCAAGAAACGAGCCAACGCAAGCCGGCCGAGCGCGCTGGTCGGTTCATGCGCGAAGAAACGGCGCACCGTAGCGGCGTCCGGGTGGCCGTTCCACAGCCGTGCTTCGGCGCGGTGGCGGAACAGCGGAATGCCCGGCCAGTCCGGATTGGCTGTGATGAAAGCATCATAGCGCTGGAAGTTGACTTCCCGTTCGCCGCGACGCAGCAGCGCCCATTCGACGAGCTTTTGGGCGACCGGATCAGCGAGCGACTTCTCCGCGGCAGTCGCCTCGGCAAGCTTGTCGTGACTGATCAGGTCGAGCGCTTGCTTCACCGCCGCAAGCGCAGGCGGCAGGTCCGCCGCCGGCGGCCGATCGAGCGGCAGCGGAATAGCCCCGCGCTTGTCGGCTTCCGGCGCGCCGCGCTTGGCGTGCTCGGATTTGCCGTGTTCGGCTTTGGCGGCGTGGTGGTGCCGGGGCTGATGCTTATGCGCAGGATGGGTACGCGCCTCGGCGCTGCCGAGCAGAGCCGCGGTTGAAGCGAGCGAGCAAACAAACAAACAAACACCGGTCAGTGCGCGCCGCGTCGCAATGCGCCCGTCCACGGTCCGGCTGCGAGCGGAGACCAGGCTCGAATGGATTCCGAGGTGCGCCGAAATGGTCCCCTCCAGCCAAAGTCGAATCCTCAACCGTGCACGCTATCACGATCCGGGCCGAAGGGAAGCGGTGGCAGCGCGCTGCCGCCCGTTACGGTGAATAGACCCATGTTTCGATCATGACCGAGGCGCCCGGAACCGGCAGCGGCGCTGGAACTTCGACCGCGGAAAACGGCAGCGGCAGGCCCGGCAGCCGGCGCTCCCAGGCTTTAATGACCGGATAGAGCTCGCGCAGGTCGGTCAGGAACAGCAGGATACGCACCACATTGGCGAGCGACGTGCCTGCCGCCTCGCACAGCCGCGCGACATTTTTGATGATGGCCTCGGCCTGCGCTGCCGGCGGCGACGAAAAATACGGCTGCCGCTGGTCCACTTTGGCGGCCGTTAACAAGCCGTTGCCGTCGGCAGCGAGCAGCGCCGGGATGAATAGAATGTCGCCCGCCTTGACCGCCTGGGGCTGATGAAGAAACGCGGTGGCGGCGCCGGCATCGATATGCCGTTTTCTGGCGGCGCTGCCGGGCTTTGCGGCGATCACATTGATCTCGATCTTGCCGTCGTACGGCGCGAGTCCATGCTCGATGCACGGAATGATCGACACCGTGGGACCGCGCTCGCCGAAATGCTTGATCCATGCCGCATTGAACGCCGCGTAATCCTCGCGGTCGCACAGATAGACCTGCGCATGCACGACGTCGTCGAGCGTCGCGCCGGCGAGTGCCAGCGACGGCGCGATGCGTTTGGTGATGATGAACTCGGTTTCAAGCTTGATCGGCTGGCCGCCCCATTGCGCGCCTTCCGCCATCAGCGCCGCGGCAGCGACGCCGTTGCGGCGCGGCTCGTCGCCGACCGCCATAGACGTGATGCCCGGAATGAAGATGAAGTCACCGACCGTCAGCGCCGGTGAGTAACCCGACGTAGGCCGGCCCCTCAGCTGCTCGTGTTGGAGGTGCTCGACCGCAAAGCCGGACCCGGGAATGGCGGCCATCGCCTGGATGTTCATGTCGGCGCCAGGCAGCAGCAGGCCCTGCTGCACGATCGACGTCGAGGGCGGAATGCGGCCTTTGAGAAACTCGCGGCGGACTTGTTGATAAGGCGGCACCGCTTTCACGGTTGTGTAATACTGATCGGTGCGAACGAGATTGCTCGGATCGGTGCCGGCCGCCCGCAGCACCGCGTCGAGATGTTGAAAAATCCGCCGCGCTTCCTTCTCGCGCTTCGGCAAACCCGCGTGCGGCGCGTTCTCGGCCAGCACATCGGCCGCGATGCCGTTGACGAAATCCTGCGCCATCAGCCCGCTGGCAAAAACCCAGCGGCCGGCCTTGATGCCCTGCGCAAACTTGATCTTGGCCGCGCCAAGCTCCACGGGCAGCAGTGGCTCGGTGCGGCCGGTTGCCGGGCGCGTCATCAGGGTTCTCTCGTCCGCTATGAATGAATGCCGTGCGTCTGCGGCAGCAGACGTCATAGCACATGCTTCGAGCGGAACAGATAACCTAAAAGCCGAATCGAAGCCGAGCCTTTACGCCTCGCCCACCGTCTGCATCATGACGCTATTCATCGCGTCGCCGGCCGATTTGCCGGCCCAGGCCACGTACTGGAAGGCGGGATAATAGCGCTCGCACGAGTCCACGGCGCTGCCGAGGATCACTTGGCATTGCGCTGGCGCGACGGCCAGGCCGCCGGCCAGCGGAATGGCATGGCGAAACAGCACGACGCCGTCCTTGACCCAGATGTCGAAATGGCCAAGCCATAATTGCTCGTTGATGCTGGTGATCAGCTCCTGCACGGCGGAACGGCGCGCGCCGGGCGGTTTCAGATCGAACGCGCACGACAGATGCAGCACCTCGATCACGCTCATCCAGGTGAACGAGACCTGGTAGTTGGCGCAGCTGCCGGCAATCAAAAACGAAATCTCGTCCTCGACCTGGCGTTCGAACGGCCAAGCGTTGGTTCTGGCGATGTCCTCGACGACCTCTAGGGGATGGTGGGCCGGCACCCTTGCGTGAGCAATGTGAGCCATACCGGCGCCCGTCAGCTCGATCGCGCCGTTAGACAGCGGCGAGGCTCGCCGACAGTTGCCGCGACGCTATCACCGCGCTGAGTGTCGGCAGACCACGACTGACAGCACCACATGTGCGCCCCCTCCCCGCCACGACGAGCGCCTAGGCGCTACGCGCCACACGCCACCGCAAACTCCCGACTTCCCCCGTCCGCCGACGCTCACCGCGACCGAACGCGCGCCGTCGCGTGGCGGACTCATGAAGGCTTTCATCCGAGTTGGGCGAACGCTTGATCCAAGTATGATCATTGTGCGGCGACCGAAGAATTCGGCGCACCTTCATTTCCGCTACGCTCCCGCTGCTTCCGGCACGAGCGAGATCAACGCCTGCTGATACGCGGCGTTGAGTCTGCGGGTCTGCGCCTCGGCAAGCTTGGTGAAAGCCGGCGCCATGCCGTGCACCCGGTCGGGGTGATATTGTTTGATGAGCCGTTTGTAGGCCGTTCTCAGCTCCTCGATCGAAGCTGACGGCGACAACCCGAGAATCTCGAAACAATCGCGGTATTCTTCGGCCTCGATGGAAAAATTTTCAAACGCATCATTGGCATGGATCGCGCTGCTTTGCGCCAACCGATCGACCCGCCGCGGATCCGATTGCGCAAGATCTTTGAGGACGCGAAATTCGAAACGGTACTCGCGGCCAAGCGCCATGCGGCGGAGCAGATAAGCGACCGGACCGGCGAGCAGCGCAAAACCGATGCTGAGCGCGTTGGCGCAGACCACTGGGCCCAGCGGACACCAGCCCAACAGCGGCACCCAGCTTTCCGCCGGCATGCTCAACCAAAGCTCGGAAAGCTCGACGCTTGCGATCAGCAAGGTCAGCCCGACTAGATAGGCGGCGACGGCGTAGCCCAACGCAAAGCGGACGCTCAAGCCGCGAACCCAAGTCTTGAGCCGATCGAACGGCTGCCGGTTGAGCCGCACCACGGCGGCCCGCAGGTGCGCCGCATGGGCTGTCAAGTCTTCAAACAGGCCGGCATCGTCCGGATCAAGCTCGCCCGGCAAGCCGAACAGAAGCCGGTGAACGAATTTGCGTGTCGTGCGCCGGGCATCGAGCTCCTTGACCCGCTGCAACGCCCGCTCATGCAGCGAGACCGCGCGGTCCCATTCGGCCGCTTCGGACTTGCGCAGCGCGAACTCCGGTGGCGTTTGCCGGACTGCCGCCGATTTCCTGATGTAGGCGAGAGTCAAGCCTGGCGGAAGCGCCCATAGCGCCAGCAAGGCGGCGTCGGCAAGAGCCGACGAAAGCTCCCGGTCTGATCCCAACTCAATCATGACACGCCACGCAACGCAAACGCGTATAACTCACGTCGAACTTTGTTGCCGCAAGCGCTCAGGCGCGCTCACGACGCGCGGTCCTTCTCCGTACGATCGGAATGCGCCCCGACATCACCCCGGCCCCCTTGAACTCGACTTTCGCCGCTAATGGCTGGCCGGCTGCTCGCGCCATTGCAGGAAGTCGCGGAACAGCGCGTCCCGCTCGGCCGCGTTGGCCGGCGCGCCCTGCTTGCTGCTCAGGAACGTTTGGAAATCGGTTTTCTCCTGCTGCTGGTGCTGCGCCTCGAGCTGCTGCAGCATTTCCTCGGCGGGAGCGAACCGGGTCCAGCCCGGAACCGTAGCGGCCAGATTCACGTCACGCCATTTCGGATGGTACGGCTGGTGCTGGAACGTATCGAAGCGCGTGAACAGGTATTGCACGAAGCGCTGCACCTTGATGTAGCGCTCGCTTTTTTTCGGCCAGTTGTAGACCGCCAGCACGGCCGGCACCGCAATGGTGTCGATGCGGTCGTTGCCCTGCAGCAGGTTCGGATAGTCCTTCTTGTCGAACTCGCCGAGCGTGTAATAGTCCTCGAACATCTTGGTGAACGGAATGTTGACCAGATGCAGTCCCGAGTTCGGCGGAATCTTCGAGAAGAACTCGACCGGCTTTGGCACCACACGGGCCAGCGCGTCAATTTCGCCGGACTTCAGCTTCTGCAGTGCGTTGCTGTTGTCGATCAGAACCTGCTGCACGTTGATGCCGAGCCGCTGGAACACGATGGTGCCGGTCAGGCTCGCGCCGGTGCCCGCAGGGCCGAAATTGACCTTCTTGCCGCGCAGATCCTCCAGGCTGTGCACGTCGTCGCGCGCCAGGATGTGCAGCTCCGAGATCGGCAGCCGGATGATGTACTGGACGCGGCCCTCGAGATGCGGCGTCTTTCGCACGGTGCGGAAATATTCGAACACGTCGGACTGCGTGATCGCTGCATCGACGCCGCGCAGGTAGAGGAGATCGTCGAGGTTCCCCGCTGCGCCGTAGGAGACGATCGGCAGGATGCGCAGATTATCGCCATCATCCAGCGCCGTCGCCATTTCGTCGGCGAGCCGCATGTAGGTTCCGGAGAACAAGCCGCCGACGATTCCCACCGTCGCGGCATTTTTCCGCTCGCGCATCACCGCATCGGTGCCGCCCTGGGCAATTGATTTCGGCACTGCGACCTGAGCCGCGAGATTGAAGCTGAACAAGCCGATTGTCGACGCGATCAACGCCGCAACTGCCATACGACCGCGCATAATCACCCCTCACTGTTTACCCACGCAACGCCACTCGTGTTGCAACGTTCGATCAGGATTGTGGCAAGTCAAAGATGATGATTCGGATTCTGATAAATGCATGACGATGAGGCGATGAATTATTGGCGATGAATTATTCGTGGCATCGCTTTGTCATTTTCGCCACAATTCGCTGCCGGCAGATTTTGCTCGGCGGATTCCGCTGCGAAATGAACATCGCGATTCATTGCGGCAGGGCGTGATCTTGCCACAAAGCATCGTCAGCCTACGTGCGCTTCTCAACCGAACCAGGCACAGCCGGTGCGGTCGAGTGGCGGGTCACATAGCTCGTTGAGTTCAGTGGAGTAGCATCATGCGTACATGTTCCGACCTGCCGTTCTTCTGAAGCTAGCTCTCGACTAATCCGCATCTAACAAAGCCGCAGCTCAAGCGGAGCGATTCATCGTGCGCCGTGCCTGGCGAAGGCATTCGGCGCGACGAGTGGATTGCGCCTTGCTGGTCAGAAGTTCCCGTGCGGGGTCGGCGAAGAAATTGAAAGAAAATACAGGAGGCACCATGTTGAAACGTTTGGTTCTGACTGCTTTGCTTGGCTCACTCACGACGATCGCAGCCGCCCAGGCGAGCGAGTGGCCGAGCCGGCCCGTAACCATGGTCGTACCGTTCGCCGCCGGCGGCCCCACCGACGTGGTCGGCCGCATTCTGGCGGCGCGCATGAGCGAAATACTCAAACAGCAAATCATCGTGGTGAACGTCGGCGGCGCCGGCGGCATGGCCGGCGCCGAGCGCGTCGCAAAGGCCAATCCGGACGGTTATGAAGTCCTGCTCGGCACCGTCGGCACCCAGGTCTACAGCCAGAGCCTGTACAAGAACCCGCTGTACAGCGCGACCGCGGACTTTACGCCGGTCGCACTCGTGGCCGAACAGCCGTTGGTGCTGGTGGTACGCAAAGACCTTCCGGTCAACACGCTGAAGGAGTTCGCCGCCTACGCCAAGGAGAACGCCGCCAAGATGTCGTTCGGCTCCGGCGGCGCCGGTTCGTCCACGCATCTTGGCTGCGTGTTGTTGAATTCGACCCTCGGGGTCAACGTTCAGCACGTTCCGTATCGCGGCTCGGCGCCGGCGCTCCAAGACCTCCAGGCCGGACGGATCGACTATCTCTGCGATGCGGTGTCCACGGAACTGTCGCCCATCAAGGCCGGCAGCGTGAAAGCCATCGCGGTGCTGGCACGGCAGCGTTCCGCGGTGCTGCCCGAGGTGCCGACGGCGGAACAGGCCGGCTTTGCCGGCTTCGAGGCCAACAACTGGATCGGCCTGTTCTTCCCGAAGCATACGCCGGAGCCGATCGTGCGCCGCCTGCGCGAAGCCTCGGTCGAGGCGATGAATACCCCTGCGCTGCGCACCCGCATGGAGGCGATCGGCACCGATCTGGTCGCCGCCGACCGCACCAGCTCGATCTATCTGCAGCACTTCGTCGGCAGCGAGATCAAGAAATGGGCAACGCCGATCAAGGAAAGCGGCGTCTCGGTCGACTGATCGCGATGGGCGACAGAGCAAGCCAGAGGAGAGCGGATGACCGGCGCGTCATAAGGACCGCAGCAATGTCGGGGAGGCAAACATGAGCACGCCACTGTCGCGGCGAAAGAAATTGGACGGCCTTGCCTTGTACGCGCCGCGTCGCATGCGCGAGCAGGCGATAGACGAGCCGCCTGGCGATCCGCCGATGCCGGACTACGAGCCCGCCGATGATCGAATCCCGATCGTCGCGGAGCCTTCCGACGCGGGCCATCGGGAGACCAAGCTCGCGGAGCAGCGCATCGAAGAGGCCATTCGCAAAATCGTCGCGCTCGGACACCCCGATGAGCCGGCCATGGCTTCGCCCGGCGATGCACAACCCACTCTGGCGCCGCGCGCCGGCGACGAAGGCTACGACGAACACTATGAGGACGCAGCGCCTTCGAATATTGCCGGCGACGACGACGACGCCGCGCCGCGCCTCCGTCGTCGTTCGCGTCTCGAGGCGGAGATCGTGCCGGAGCCGCCGGTTGGCGAGCGGCACAGCGTCTTTCCGCTCTTGATCCGGCTGTCGTCGGCAATGATGTTCGCGGCGGTCGTCGCCTATGGCATGACGATGTTCGCATCGATGCAGTCCGGCGCGCCACCTGAGGGGACTGTTAACAACGCCAGTCAGGTTGCCGAGCCCAACTATCAGGTCGCCTCGGCTGCGCCAAACGTGCAGCAGCCTCAACCGCAATCGCCACCGCCCCATTTGATCGTCGAGGATCAGCAGGCCTTTGCCAATGAACCTCTGTCGCTCATCGTGATGGTGCAGCATCCGCAGCAGAACGCATCATTGCTGCTCGATGGATTGGCCCAGGGCACCACGCTGTCGGCCGGTGCGGCGATCAGCGCGTCGAGCTGGCAGGTGCCCTACGACCAGACCCAGGGGCTCTATCTGTACGCGCCGAAAGATTTCACCGGCGTGATGAATACCGCGGTGAGCCTGCTGGGCGCCGACAAGCAACTGCTCGACACCCAGGCGGTGCAGCTCAAATGGATGGCTCGCGCGCCGAAGCCCCTTCCTGATCCGGCCCCGACACCGGCACCGCCGGCACCGAAGCCGCAGGCCGCACAGCCGCCGTCGAAACCCGTGATGGTCGCGACGGTTGGAGACCCCAGCAGCGCCGGAGCGTTCAAAACGGCCGCGATCAACAAGCCGATCGATCCCGGCGAGGCCACCATGCTGATGCAGCGCGGCCGCGACTTTCTGGGCGCTGGCGACATCTCCGCGGCGCGCATTGCATTCAGCCGCTTGGCCGACGCAGGCGTCGCCGATGCCGCGCTGGCGCTCGCCTCCACCTACGATCCGACGTACCTCGCGACCCATCATGTGATGGGTGTGCAGGGCGACCGCGCGCAAGCGCGCGCCTTGTATCAGCGCGCAAAGGATTTGGGCTCTCCAGAAGCCGCGCAAATCTTGGCGCGCATGACCGGCAATTAGGACGGCTGCCGCCGCCGTCTTGTCAACGCGCGCTGCGCTTGTCAGTGTGTTCCCACATGGCCACGCTGCAATGGCCGAGCGGGAGACATGTGTGGCATTCGACAGCGACGCGGCGAAAAAGGTATTGGCGCAAATCGATCGTAACGAGCTGGCACAGCTCGGCTGCGACCTTGCCTCGATCCCGAGCCCAACCGGCCAGGAAAAAGCGATCGCCGAATACATTTTGGCCTGGTTCGCCGCCAACGGCCTCAAGGCCGTGCGCCAGGACGTCGCGGCCGACCGTCCCAACGCGGTCGGCATTCTCAAGGGCGACGGCAGCGGCTTGAGCCTCGGCTTCAACGGCCACACCGATACCAGCTTCACCGGCACCACCGCCGACCAGCGCATGGCCGCCAACCTCGAACCCGACGCCGAGATGAGCGGCAAGATCGTCGGCGACAAGGTTCAGGGTCTCGGCATTTCCAACATGAAGGGTGGTCTCGCCTCGTTCATGATCGCCGGCAAGGCGCTCAAGAAAAGCGGCGTGAAACTCAAAGGCGACGTCGTGCTGGCCTGCGTGGTCGGCGAGATCTCGCGTTCGCCGATCGGACCGTGGCAATCCCAGGAGTATCGCGGCGAGGGCGTCGGCACCCATCATCTGCTGACGCACGGCATGCATACCGACTACGCGGTGTGCTGCGACGGCTCCGACCTGCACATCGTCTGGACCCAGACCGGCGTGGTCCAGATCAAGATCACGACGTTCGGCAAGGCCGAGGCGGCCTGGGGCACCAAGCGCGCCGCGTTTCCGATGGAGAACGTCAACGCCATCGTCAAGATGACCAAGATCATCGCCGCGTTGGAGGACTGGGCCGCCGGCTTCGAGGACAAATACATCTACAATTCGCCGACCGGGCCGCTGTGGCCGAAAGTCAATATCGGCGCCATCGAGGGCGGCGCGCCGTATCGGCCGAATTATTTTCCAGGGGTCTGCTCGATCTATGTCGACGTGCGCATGCCGCCGCAGGTCCGGCCGCTGACCATCCAGCGTGAAGTCGAGCATGTGCTCGACGGGCTCGGCGTCGGCTACGAGCTCGACGTCTACAAATCGCTGCTCGGCCACGAAGGCAAGAATGTCGATCCGCTGGTGCGCTCGGCCGAAGACGTGTTCGGTTATCTGTTCGACGAAAAGATCGAGCCGGAAAGTCCGGATCGCGCCAGCATCTGGACCGACACCAACATCTACAACGAGCTCGGCATTCCGGCCATCAAGATCGGGCCGCGCGGCCGCCGCATCAGCGCGCGCAACGAAGAAATCGACATCGCCGAGATGGTCAAGGCCGCACAGATCTATGCGCTCATCGCGCTGGACATCTGCAATCGGCCAAGGCCGGGTTAAAAAGAGGCCGCACGCGACCGCTGCAGGGAGGCAAGCGTGATCGTCCGTTACGAATCCGACGGCACCATCGTGATGATTACGCAGAACGATCATGCCCAGCTGTCCGGGCTGTTTGCCGCGCATTGGGGCAACGAACAGTTCGAAAAGCCGCGGCCCTATGGCTCGCTGGTCAGCGCCGCCATGTTTCACGACCGGGGCTGGATTCGCTACGAGACCAGTCCGCAGCTCAATCCGCAAACCGGCAAGACGCCGAATTACCGGGAGGTGCCGAACGACCGCGCCCAGCTCGAAGCGTTCGAGTGGGCCGGCGATTGGCTCTCCGCAATCGACGCCTATGCGGGCCTGATGATCGCCAAGCACCGGACCGGACTGTGGCAAGGCCGCTACGGCGTCATCACACATCCGCCGGCCATCCAGCGCGGCAAGCTGCCGCCGGAAATCGAGGCTTTCATCGCGCGCAGCGAGGCGAAGCAGAAGGCGGCCGCCGAAAAGCTCGATCCCGAGGAACTTGCGGTCAATTACAACCTGCTGCAGGTCTGGGATATCCTGTCGCTCTACATTTGCAGCAACGAAGTGCTCAAGCCGGACCGCATCGAGCCGGCACCCAGCGCCTATTCGGGACGCGCCGCTGTAGGCCTGTCGCTCGCGCCGGCGGAGAAACAGACCATTGCGATCGATCCTTACCCGTTCGACCAGCCTTCCGTCACCACAAACCTGATATTCCGCCGCCTGAGCCAGACAAAATTCCGCGATGCGGCTGAACTGCGGTCCGTGTACTTCCGGACGGCGCCGCAAATCACTTCATTCCGGCTGGTGCCCGCCGGCAAGATGAACTAACGCAGCCGCAGCGAGTACGCGCCGTCGTTGGCACATCGTGGCCATTGTGGTTCAATGACGAGCCGCAATAGCCGCATTGAATGCTGCGATGAATGACGTGCGCGCCGCCGTTTCACCGCTCAGCAGCGCTGACAGCGCGCGGCCGTTGATCCTCGCACGCGGCTTGTCGAAGACTTATGCGGTGCCGGGCGCGGCCGACGTAGTGGCGCTCAAGAACCTCGATTTCGCCATCCACGACGGCGAGTTTGTTTCGGTCGTCGGTCGCAGCGGCTGCGGAAAATCGACTCTGCTCAAGGTCCTGGCCGGGCTGTTGCCGTTCACCTCGGGCTCGGTCGAATTGAACGGCAAGCCGTTGCGCGGCCCGAGCCCGCAAGCGGCGATCGTGTTTCAGTCGCCGGTGCTGCTGCCCTGGCGCACGATTGTCGAAAACGTGCTGCTGCCGATCGAATTCCGCAAGCTTTCCCGGCGCGACTACGAAGACAGCGCCCTGAAGCTTCTGGCGATGGTGGGCTTGAAGGAATTTGCGACCCGCTATCCGCACGAGCTGTCAGGCGGCATGCAGCAACGCGCGGCGCTGGTGCGTGCGCTCGTTCAAGACCCTCGCTTGCTTCTGATGGACGAACCGTTCGGCGCGCTCGATGCCATGACCCGCGAGCAGTTGAATCTGGAACTGATGCGGATCTGGAGCGACAGCCGCAAGACGGTGGTGTTCATCACGCACTCGATCGCCGAAGCGATTTTCCTGTCCGACCGCGTGATCGCCATGACGGCACGGCCGGGCAGCATCGCCGACGTCATCACCATCGATCTGCTGCGGCCGCGGGATCTGTCGGTGATCAACACCGACCGGTTCGGGCGGTACGCCGCACATCTGCGCTCGCTGTTGGATGCCCAGGGAGGAATGTTCTGATGGCCGTGCAAGCCGTCGACACCGGCAGCACAAGCGAACGGACCGCGCCGCCGCGCGAATTGCCGGGCGGCGTATTCCGCCGCTATCCGCAGCTGACCATTTCTCCGACGATACTAGTCGTGCTGCTTGCCGCCTGGTGGCTTGGCAGCGATGTGCTCGGCGCTCCGGCCTATATCATCCCCGCACCCGAAGACGTTCTCCGCGCGCTGGTACACGGGCTCACCCGCGCGCCGTGGGACCATGGCGGCCTCTGGTATCATACCGGCGTCACCGTATGGGAGGCGCTGCTCGGATTCGCCATCGGCTCGGCGACCGGAGCAACCCTCGGGATCGCCCTCGCCCATTGGCCGATCCTCGGCAAGAGCTGGTATCCCTACATCGTCGGTTTTCAGTCGTTGCCGAAGGTCGCGCTGGCGCCGCTGATGGTGGTGTGGTTCGGCTTCGGTATCGAAGGCAAGGTTTTCATTACCGCGGTGATGACCTTCTTCCCGGTGCTGGTCAACATGATGGCCGGATATCTGGCGGTCGAGCCCGAACGCATCGAGCTGGCCCACTCGTGCAACGCCAGCGAATGGCAGCTGTTGTCGAAGATCATCGTGCCGAGCTGCCTGCCGTTTCTGTTTGCCGGGCTTGGCGTCGCCTCGGTGCTGTCGATCATCGGCGCCGTGGTCGGCGAATTCGCCGGCGCCAGCGCCGGTCTCGGCATGCTTTTGATGCAGTACAATCAATCGCTGGAGATCGCGCCGCTGTTCGCCGTCATCGTGCTGCTCGGCGTCATCGGTTTCTTGATGAGCCACGCCGTGGCCCTGGTGGAGCGGCGTTATTGCTTCTGGGCGCAGCGCGCGAACTCCGCACGGCAGTTGTGATCGATCAGGACCATTCACCCGCAAGCTCGGAGACTGCAACCATGCTTATCGCTCCCTGGCGTCGTCTGACCGCTCTGACATTTGCACTCGCCGCGTTGTGCATCGAGCCGGGTGCGCAGACGCCGACCAAGATGACCTTGGTGCAGATGCATCCGATCATGGGCGTGGGCGAAGAGGTGTTCCTTTACGCCGTGCCGAAGCATCTCGGCTACTTCGCCGCCGAGGGCCTCGATGTGGGCATTCAAAATACGCAAACCGGCATGATCTCGGCGCAGGCGCTGCAATCCGCCAACGCCCAGGTCGGCACCACCGCGGCCGAAGCCATCATGGCGGTGCGTGAGCAGGGCGGCGATCTGGTCTCGTTCTTCAATCTCAAGCGCAACGCCGGCACTTTCCTGGTCGTGCTGCCGGATTCGCCGATCCAAAAACTCGAGGATCTCAAGGGCAAGACCATCGGCGCGCCGTCGTTCGGCGCCGGCGGCGGTCTCGGCCTGAAGCAGAACTTGAGCGAGATCGGCATCACGCCGGATCAGTACACCGCGATCGCCACCGGCGCCGGGCCTTCGGCGGTGGCAGCGCTGCGCACCGGCAAGATCGACGCCCTGGTGATGTGGGACGCCATGCTCGCGTCCGCGGAAAACACCGGCCTCAAACTTCGCATCGTCCACATTCCGCTCGAGGACGGCTTCGTCGGCACGACGCTGGCGACCAGCGCGGCCTTTGCCGAGGCGCACCCGAAAGAGGTCGCCGGTTACTGCCGCGCCATGACGAAGGGACTCGTCTTCACAACGACCAACAAGGCCGCCGCAGTCCGCATTTTCTGGGAAGAATTCCCGAGCACTAGGCCAGCCAACCTGGACGAGGCGACCGCCATCCAGAACAGCGTCCACATCATGGACCGCTTTCTCGAAATGGCGCTGCAGGGTCAGCCCGACGGCGCGCCGCTTGGCGGCTTCATTCCGGAGAACTGGCAGAGCCTGCAACAGGCCTTCATCAAAATGGGCGCGCTGAAGGGCACGCAAGCTCCAACGGCGGCCTACACGAGCAAGTTCATCGCCGCCTGCAACGATTTCGACCGCGCCGCCATCGTGGCGCAGGCCAAGAACTGGAAAGAAGAACACTGAAGCGGCGCTGCCGCACGGACTGAAACGTTCGGGCGCGCGCCATGGCCGCGCGACGGCGCGCTACATCGCGAGCGGAGTCGGGTTCTCGGCCGGCGGATCGATACCAAAACTGTTGGCGGTCATGCAGGTCATGGAAAAACTGCCGATCGCGCCGACCAGCGCCACCAGAGCCTCCAGTCCCATGGTTTTTTCTGCGGCCGCATAGGTCGCGTCGCTCAGCCCTTTGCTGGCGAGAAGCTCGCGCGCCACGGTGAGACAGGTCCGCTCGCGCGCATCAGTCAAATCGGGCGTGCCCTGCGCGTTGATGGCGTCAACGACGGCCTGCGGAATGCCGACGGCGAGCGAACGGCGGACCTGCGCGAACCACGGATAGCGCGCGTTCCAGTGCCGCGCCACCACCAGGTTCACGATCTGCTGCTCGCGCGCCGACAGCCCGCCGGTGGCGAGGGCGCCGCGCATGTTCTGGCAAACCTCGAACAATTTCGGCAAGCGGATATAGGCATAATACGGGCCGCCAACGATGCCGCTCGATTGCTTGGCGGCGTCGTAGACGCGCGCCTGTTCGGCATTCATGTCGGCGCGATCCAGAATTGCGATGCGGGCCATGGCTTGTCCTCCCTCCAAGGCGTTCATTCGCCGAATGCTAGCATCGACTTGCGGGGTGATCGAGCCTCACGAGCAGATTGGTCGAACGCGATTCGCATTGCATACTCCCCACAAAACTCCTAGCGTGGATTGGTCCCGATCTGGCTTTCCAGCCTTGGCAACTGTTGGCAAGCTAACAACGCTTGCCCTATGTTTCCGCCATAAAATTCCACCCGAAGGAGAAACCAAAATGGCGTATTCGCTGTACGACGCGGCTGTCACACCCTGCGCCCAGCAGCTTGGCGCACTCGCCGGCATCATCGATAAGGCCGCGGCGCATTGCGCTTCCAACAAGATCGAGGAATCCGCTCTGCTGCAGGACAGGTTATATCCCGACATGTTTTGCCTTGCCCGCCAGATCCGGCAGGCGGCGGATTTCGCCATGAATACCGGCGGCCGTCTCGCAGGCGTTGCTCCGCCCGCCCTGGCGGCCGTGGACGACACCAGCTTCGCGGCCGCCAAAAGTCGCGTGGAAACCGCCCTGGGCTTTGTGAAGTCGCTGACACGCGAACAGGTCGACGGCGCGGAAAACAAAGTCATCGCCTGGAAGGGCGGCGGCAACGATCGAAAAATGAAGGGCACCGACTATCTACAGCAGTTTGCCCTGCCCAATTTCTTCTTCTTTGTAACGACGGCCTACGACATCCTGCGCCATCGCGGTGTCCCACTCGGAAAGCGGGACTTCCTGGGCCCGGTCAATTGGCTCTAGGGTAGTCGCCCACGCCATATCGATCCAATAACAGTGCCTGCACGCTGCGTGCCTGCAGGACCTGAAACCCACCGACTGGACCACCCGATCGCTGCAATTTCGTCACGCCGGACATGAGGTAGTGTTGGCGTGGACGGATGGCAGCGAACGGCGTCGTCATTCTTGCACGCGGAACGCAGCCGCTCCCGACCCACGCCCGAGTGCTTAGATTTCGTGGTGGGCGCACAAGGACTCGAACCTTGGACCCGCTGATTAAGAGTCAGCTGCTCTACCAACTGAGCTATGCGCCCTAGACCGTAGGATGGCCACCGCGAGCGTATCTATGCCATCGCAGGCGCGATGCCAAGCCACGCGCGCGGTGGCCGGGAAAACGTAGCTCAGCCCACGTCGGTCGAATGGATGCGTCGTTCGGAGACGGCGAGCGGCTCGAGACGGCCGGTGCGCTGCGCCCGGGCGACGAGCTTGTTGAGCGCCGCGAGGTAGGCTTTGGCGGAGGCGACCAGGGTGTCGGGATCGGCGCCCTTGGCGGTCACGGTGCGGCCGCTTTCGGACAGACGCACCGAGACTTCGGCCTGGGCGTCGGTGCCCTCGGTCACGGCGTGCACTTGATAGAGCTCCAGCACCGCCTCGTGCGGCACCATCGCTTTGATGCAGTTGAAGGTAGCGTCGACCGGACCGTTGCCCTCGCACTCCTCGATCAGCGACCTGCCGTCGATGTCGAGCTTCATGGTGGCGCGCTGCGGGCCGCGGGTGCCGGCGATCACGGAGAGCGAAACGAGCTTGATGCGATCCTGGGCGGTGGCGATCTCCTCGTCGACCAGCGCCTCGATGTCCTCGTCGTAGACGTGCTTCTTGCGGTCGGCCAGCGCCTTGAAGCGGACGAAAGCGTCTTCGAGCTGATTGCCGGCGAGCTGGTAGCCCAGCTCCTCCAGCTTGTGCACGAAGGCGTGGCGGCCGGAATGCTTGCCCATGACCAGCGAGGTCTGCTTCACGCCGACGTCCGCCGGCACCATGATCTCATAGGTCTGGGTGTGCTTGAGCATGCCGTCCTGATGGATGCCGCTCTCGTGGGCGAACGCGTTCCGCCCGACGATCGCCTTGTTGTACTGCACCGGGAACGAGGTCACCGCCGAGACGAGCTTGGAGGCGCGCGTCAGCATGGTGGCGTCAACGCCGGTCCAATACGGCAGCACGTCATTGCGCACCCGCATCGCCATCACGGCCTCTTCCAACGAAGCATTGCCGGCGCGCTCGCCGATGCCGTTGATGGTGCACTCGATCTGCCGCGCGCCGGCGCGAACGCCGGCCAGCGAATTCGCCACCGCCATGCCGAGATCGTCGTGGCAGTGCACCGAGAACCGCGCCTGATCGGAATTGGGCACGCGGTCGCGCACCATCTTGATCAGCGCGAAATATTCGTCCGGCACCGTGTAGCCGACGGTGTCCGGAATATTGATCGTGGTGGCGCCGGCCTTGATCGCCGCCTCCACGCAGCGACACAGGAAATCGTGCTCGGTGCGGGTGCCGTCCTCGCATGACCATTCGACGTCGTCGGTGTATTTGCGCGCCCGCGTCACCGAGGCGATCACCATCTCGAAAACCTTGTCCGCCGGCAGCTGCAGCTTCCATTTCATGTGCACCGGCGAGGTCGAGATGAAGGTGTGGATGCGCGGGCGCTTGGCCGGCTTGACGGCTTCGCCGGCGCGGTCGATGTCGTTGAAGCCGGCGCGAGCGAGGCCGCAGACCACGGCGTTCTTGGTGCGCTTGGCGATTTCGTTGACGGCGGCGAAATCGCCGTCGGAGGCGATCGGAAAGCCGGCCTCGATGATGTCGACGCCCATCTGGTCGAGCAGCTCGGCGACTTCGAGCTTCTCCTCATGGGTCATGGTGGCGCCGGGGCACTGCTCGCCGTCGCGCAAGGTAGTGTCGAAGATGACGACGCGGTCCTTCTCCGAGCGCGGCGGCGCAGTTTTTGCTGTCGGCGCGGAATCCGTCGATTTCGCCTTGGCGGGAGGTGTCATGAAACTGGTCCTTTTCGCTGGCGCCGGTCTCCCCTCAGGGACTGGGCGCTCCTGGGTTCCGTGGCTTGCTCAAAACCCCTGAGTGCCCAGGCGCAAAGGCCCAGCCGGCCCTCAGGGGGCGCTAAGGAGCAGGAGCCCGCGAAGGAGCGTGCAGGGCATGAGGGCGGCACTGCCGGCGGCGGATCCCGCTCCGGGCGTCATCGCGCGGATGTGTTCGCAGCGCGTCGACACGGCCTTGGCCCTTAACCCTCGTCTCGGCTCGCCAGGGTCGCGGAACAACGTGAATTCCGCGTTAACCGCTATTTGGGAGCCGCCCTCTTGTAGCGGAATTGCATGTGGCGCCGCAAGGGCGCGGCGCCGCCTGTGTTGGCTCCGCGAAAGCCGCCCTTACTTGGGGTACGGATTGACGAACAGGCCGACGAGGCCGGTCACGCCCTTGACGTGCGGCGACGGCGGCGAGCCGAATTTCTCGGTCACCTGCTCGCGGGTCAGTCCGGGCGGCAGCTCGTTCGGCGCGAAATCGGTGGCGATCAGCGTGAACGTATAGTGATGCGCGGTCTGGCCCGGCGGGGTGCAAGGACCGGAATAATGACCAACGCCCATCAGGCTCTTGCCGCCGACGAACTGATCGGAGTCTTTACCGGCGGAACCTTCGAGGAAGCCGGTGACCTTGGTGGGGTCGATGCCGTAGGCGACCCAGTGACTGACGCCGAACGGCGCGCGGCCTTCCGGATCGAACATCAACAGCACCAGGCTCTTGGTGCCGTCCGGCACATTGCTCCAATGCAGTTCGGGCGAAACATTTTCGCCGACGCAGTTCGGGGCCTTGCCCGTCGGATTCGCGTTGGCCGCGTTCTTCGGCATCAACTGCCCGTCCTTGAAGGTCTTCGATTCCAAGGTAAAGGTACCGGCCGCGTTGGCCGTCGTTGCGACAAGGCCGAGTGCCAACGCCGATGCCGCAGCCGCAAACAGATATCGCTTGGCAGACATATCGTTTCCTCCAGTGTCTTTATAATTCAACCGCAGGAGTGTAGCGGTAGGGCCTTTAAGTTCAAGGGTGCAGCGGATCAATTGCGCGAGCGATCGACCAGCGCCCGCTGCTTGATCCACGGCATCATCTCGCGCAGCTTGCCGCCGACCGCTTCGGCCGGATGCGCCGCGAGCTTGGTGCGCATCGCCTTGAACGAGGTCTGGTTGACCTTGTTCTCCAGCATCCACTCCTTGACGAATTTGCCGGACTGGATGTCGTCGAGAATCTTCTTCATCTCGGCGCGCGTGGCATCATTGATGACGCGCGGTCCGGAGACGTATTCGCCGTACTCGGCCGTATTCGACACTGAATAGTTCATGTTGGCGATGCCGCCCTCGTAGATCAGGTCGACGATCAGCTTCATCTCGTGGATGCACTCGAAATAGGCCATTTCGGGCGCGTAGCCGGCTGCCACTAGCGTGTCGTAGCCGGCCTTCATCAGCTCGACCACGCCGCCGCACAACACGCTCTGCTCGCCGAACAGATCGGTCTCGCATTCCTCGCGGAACGTGGTTTCGATGATGCCGGCGCGGCCGCCGCCGATCGCGGCGCCATACGACAGGCACAGATCGTGGGCGTTGCCCGACGTGTCGCGGTGAATGGCAAGCAGGCACGGCACGCCGGCGCCGCGCTGATACTCGGAGCGCACGGTATGGCCGGGCCCCTTGGGCGCGATCATCATGACGTCGAGATCGGCGCGCGGCTCGATCAGGTTGAAATGGATGTTGAGCCCGTGCGCGAACATCAGCGCCGCGCCCTGCTTCATGTTGCCGTGCAGGTGATTGGCATAGATGTCGGCCTGCAGTTCGTCAGGGGTGAGCATCATCATCACGTCGGCCCATTTGGCGGCCTCGGCGACCTCCTTGACCGGCAGCTTTTCGCCCTCGGCCTTCTTGACGCCCTGCGAGGTCTTGCGCAGCGCCACCGCGACCTCCTTGACGCCGGAATCGCGCAGATTGAGCGCATGGGCATGGCCCTGGCTGCCGTAGCCGATGATGGCGACCTTCTTGCCCTTGATCAGGTTCAGGTCGGCGTCGCGGTCGTAGTAAACGCGCATGGCAAGTCCTTCATGCTTTGAGACTGAAATTCGCTTGTCCGGATGATCGGATCACGGGTCATAGCAATGACATTGCGCGCGGGCAACGCCGACCCTCTGTTACGCCGATACACCGACCGCCGTCGAGGGCGACCGCTCTTCCCCGTCGAACCGCTCCCGGGCGCGGGCGATTTTGGCCTGGTTGCGGAGCGCCCAGGCGCCGAGCGCGGAGACCGGCTGCAACAGGTCGCGGCCGAGCGGGGTGAGCGCGTAGTCGACGCGCGGCGGAATGGTCGGAAACACCGTGCGCGTCACCAAGCCATCGCGTTCGAGGCCGCGGAGCGTCAACGTCAGCATGCGCTGCGAGATGCCGCCGATCGAGCGTTTCAGCTCATTGAAGCGCTTCGGGCCGTCGCCGAGCCGGGTCACCACCAGCACCGACCATTTGTCGCCGACCCGGGCGAGCACGTCGCTGATGGCACGGCAATCGGCGGGCAAATGCGTGTGTCTTGGTTTCATCGCTGTGCCTTCTTGCACGCCTTTGCCGCGGTCACCACCCTAGCCCCAGTTACGGATGTAAACTAAGGAGCAATCCATGACCGGACAAGCCGCCCTGCCGCAAATCGCCGTCGTCGTCGGTTCGAACCGCCGCGATTCGATCAACCGCAAGCTCGCCCGCGCGCTGGCGCGGCTCGGCGCCGGCCAATTCGAAGCCTATTTCCCCCGGATCGACGACCTGCCCATGTACAATCAGGACAACGAAGCCAACCTGCCGGCCGAGGTCGCGCGCTTCAAGCAGGAGATCGCGCGCGCCGATGGCGTGCTGTTCGTCACGCCCGAACACGACCGCTCGATTCCGGCGGTGCTGAAAAACGCCATCGACTGGGGCGCGCGGCCATACGGCACCAGTGTCTGGGCCGACAAACCCGCCTTCATCACTGGCACCTCGCCCGGCGCCATCGGCAGCGCGCTGGCGCAGCAGCATTTGCGCATCATCCTGGTCAGCCTCGGTGCCATCCTGCTCGGTGGCGAGGCCTACGTCACGTTCAAGCCGAATCTGATCGACGAGCACGGCGCCATCGCCGACGAAAGCACGGCGAAATTTTTGCAAGGCTATGTTGATCGATTTGCGGCGCTGGTGGAAAAGCTTGCGCCGGAAGCAAAGCGCGCGGCGGCGTAAGATGTCTGTGTTTCCCGGGCGCGGCGCAGCACGCAGCGAAGCGAAGTGGTGCGGCCGCAGAACCGGGATCGTTACGACCGCGACGTTTGAGACGATCCCGGATCAGCGGTGCACCGCTTCGCGCTGCACCGCGTCCGGGAAACCAAGATTGAGCAAGCCCTACATCCCCTCCGGGCCGCGGGCGATGGCGACGACCCCGGTGCGGGAGACTTCGACCAGGCCGACCGGCAGCATCAGGTTGATGAAGCTTTCGATCTTGTCGGAGGCGCCGGTGATCTCGAACACGAAACTCTCGGTGGTGGCGTCGATGACGCGGGCGCGGAACGCGTCGGCAAGCCGCAGCGCTTCCATGCGGTGCTCGCCGGTGCCGCGCACCTTGACCATGGCCAGCTCGCGCGCGATCGCCGGGCCGCTCGTGGTCAGATCAATGACGCGATGCACCGGCACCAGACGGTCGAGCTGATTCTTGATCTGCTCCAGCACCATCGGCGTGCCGCGGGTGACGATGGTGATGCGCGAGAGGTGCTTTTCGTGCTCGGTCTCTGAAACAGTGAGCGAATCGATGTTGTAGCCGCGGCCGGCGAACAGTCCGATGACGCGGGCCAGCACGCCGGGTTCGTTGTCGACCAGGACGCAAAGCGTGCGGCTCTCGACCCGCTCGGCGGTTGAGGCGGCGGGATAATGCGTGGTCGCGGTCTTGTCGTTCACGGCGTGCTCCTGAGCGCCTGGGTTCTGCTCGAATGGCGAATGGCGAGCAGCGAATAGAAGGCATGCGAACGGTCCATTCGCTATTCGCTATTTCGCCACCTCTCATACCATCACCTTGCCCTCTTCCGTCACCGCATCCTCGACCCGCGTGGTGGCGTCGCCGAGCAGCATCTCGTTGTGGGCCCGCCCGGAGGGAATCATCGGGAAGCAGTTTTCCGCCGGATCGACCACGCAATCGAAGATCACCGGCCGCTTCACCTCGATCATCTCGCGGATTTTCTCGTCGAGATCGCCGGGGTGCTCGCAGCGGATGCCGTGGGCGTGATAGGCCTCGGCGAGCTTGACGAAATCGGGCAGCGCTTCGGTGTAGGAGTGGGCGTAGCGGCCGCCATGCAGCAGCTCCTGCCACTGCCGCACCATGCCCATATACTGATTGTTGATGACGAAGATCTTGATCGGCAGGTCGTACTGCACCGCCGTCGACATTTCCTGCATGGTCATCAGCACCGAGGCCTCGCCAGCGATGTCGACGACCAGCGAATTGGGATGCGCGAGTTGCACGCCGACCGAGGCCGGCAAGCCGTAGCCCATGGTGCCAAGTCCGCCCGAGGTCATCCAGCGGGTCGGCTCCTGGAACTGATAGAACTGCGCCGCCCACATCTGGTGCTGGCCGACTTCGGTGGTGATGTAGGTGTCGCGGTCCTTGGTCAGCTCGTAGAGCCGCTGGATGGCGTATTGCGGCTTGATGATCTTGTTGGAGTTGCGGTAGGCGAGCGATTTTTTGGCGCGCCATTTATTGATCTGGGCCCACCAGGCGTCGATCGCTTTCTTGTCGGTCTTGTAGCCGCCGGAACGCCACAGCCGCACCATGTCGTCGAGCACATGGGCGCAATCGCCGACGATGCCGAGATCGACCTTGACGTTCTTGTTGATCGAGGACGGGTCGATGTCGATGTGGATTTTCTTCGAGCCCGGCGAGAACGCATCGAGCCGGCCGGTGATGCGGTCGTCGAATCGCGAGCCGACCGCGATCATCAGGTCGCAATCGTGCATCGACCAGTTGGCCTCCCAGGTGCCGTGCATGCCGAGCATGCCGAGCCATTGCGGATCGGCGGCCGGGAATGCGCCAAGCCCCATCAGCGTCGAGGTCACCGGAAAGCCGGTGAGCTTGGCCAATTCGCGCAGCGACTCGGTCGCGGCGCGGCCCGAATTGATGACGCCGCCGCCGGTGTAGAACACCGGCCGCTTGGCAGCCGCCATCATCTCCACCGCCTGGCGGATCTTGTCGGGATCGCCCTTGAGCTTCGGCCGATAGCCCTTGTGCGCAAAGTCCTTGGGCTTGAAATAATTGCCCTTGGCGAACTGCACGTCCTTCGGGATGTCGACCACCACCGGGCCCGGACGGCCGCTGGCCGCGATATGGAACGCCTCGTGCAGCACCCGCGGCAGATCGTCGACGGTTTTGACCAAATAATTATATTTGGTGCACGGCCGGGTGATGCCGACGGTGTCGCATTCCTGAAAGGCGTCGTTGCCGATCAGATGCGTCGGCACCTGGCCGGTGATGACGACGAGCGGCACCGAATCGCACAGCGCATCGGTCAGGCCGGTGACGGCGTTGGTGGCGCCGGGACCTGAGGTCACCAGCACGGTGCCGACTTTGCCGGTCGAGCGCGCGTAGCCCTCGGCGGCGTGCACCGCGCCCTGCTCGTGCCGGACGAGGATGTGCCGGACCTTGTCCTGCTGAAACAGCGCGTCGTAGATCGGCAGCACCGCGCCGCCCGGATAACCGAAAATGTGCTCGACGCCCTGATCGGCGAGCGCCGCCATCACCATTTCCGCGCCGGTCATTTCAGTCATCGCCCTGCTCCACTGTCGTGCTCCGTCCGGCTTCGCTTCGCCACTGGGTGGCCTCGGAAAAATAAAAAAGGGCCTCGAAGGGCCCCTGGTCACGCACCGCCGCGTCACGCGGGTGGATCATCCACCCACGGCGGTGCGCCTCGATACGAGGATCAGCGATGTGGCCGCGAAAATCCGCACGGACCTGCCCTTCCTTCTTGGAAGCGACTTTATAAGCATTGCGGCAGGCCGGGTCAAGCAAAATGCGGCCGGATTGCGGCGCCGTTTGCATCAAACGCTCGTTTGAAATCGGCAGGGCGCGAAAATCCGCGCATGACGCAAAACCGGCGGCGCCGCAGCGTGGCCGTGATTTTGCAACGTGCCGGCCCGCAAAATGCCCGTGCGGCCTGCTGAAATCCTCAGCCAGAGAGTCGGGCACGCCGGCAAGGCGCCGTCGACGGCCGGAGGGGATCATGCTTGCAGCATCTTTGCGCAAGAGGGCGGCGGCTTTGGCGCTGGCGGCGCTGACGCTGGCGACGCCGGCCGCGGCGGCAACGGTGGCACCGGCGGCAGCTGTCGCAACGCCGCTTTCGACTGATGCCATCCTGCGCTGGATCAACGATTATCGCCGCAAGCCGGATCCCGACCGCCTGCCGGCGCTGGTCCGCTCGCTCAGTGCGTTGCAGGCGTTCAAGGATGCCGAGACCTGCGGCGCCTATATCGGCTTCATCGCCGGCGTGCTCGGCAGCAATCCGGCGCGCGCCAAGCGGCTCGTCGGCGACATGCTGTCGATCGCGCCGGCCGATCACTGGGTGCTGGTCCGCGCCATCGCCTATTCGGGCCTGCCGAACTGGAAGGATTTGATGGTCGCGGCCGGCGAGCGCATGCCGGACCGGCACGCCATGATCAATCGCTATCTGGCCGGCAAGCTGCCGACCCTCGATCAGATCGCCTACCCGACAAAACGCGGCATGCTCGACAAGATCGAGATTGCGTTTCACATCAAGAGCGACGGCAGCAAAGCGGTGGCACTGCAGCCGACCCCGCAGCTGATCGATCTCTTGTGGGGCTATTATCTGGCCACCGGCGCCGACAAGCCGGTCGACAAGATCATCAAGCTGTTGCCGCTCGCCGAAGACAAGGACAACGTCGACAATCTCACCACCGGCAGCGCCGCCAAGTTCACGCTTGCGAGCAACGCCGTGCGCGACCTCAAGCTGCTCGCCATGCTCAAATCGTCGGTCAAGACCGCGCCGAAGGATACCGCCAAGGTGCTCAATGACGTGATCGAGACCGCCGAAGACGTCGACACCGGACGCATGCGCCGGGAATCGCTCGCAGCCATCGAAGAGCTGAAGCAGAAGGGGCCGAATTCCAGGCGCGAACTCACCGGCATGGGCCAGATCGGCCAGGGCGCGCTGTCGATGGGCTGCATCGTCGCCGCCGCGACCGGGCAAATCGAGCTGGGCATACCCTGCGTGATCGGCGGCGCCGCCTATTCGGCGGGGCTGCAGTACATGTCGCACTGATCCGACTGCCGCCGCCCGATCAAACTTACCTTAGGTCGCGTGGTGCGGCCGCCTCAGCAGCGATGAAACACGCGCCGCGGTCCCTTGTCGCCTTCGCTCTGCGGCTGTTGAACCAAGTCGCGTTTATTGCCGGATAGTTCGAAGGCCGTGCTGTTGCCGGGCCGGGCGGGCTTCCAGAACACCTCGATCCGATTGCCATCGGACTCGACCTTATCGATGAGCCAGTGCGGCGGGTGCGTGAGCTTGGCGCCGCCCTTCGGCGTCACGATCATATCGGTGCGCGAGAACGTGTAATTGGATCGGTCTCCACACCAGCGCCCGACAATATCGCCGATGCTGATGTCCCGCGCCGCGGCTGCATGCGATATGAGCATGGCCATCGCCACCCCAAGCGCCGTCTTCGCCATCATTCGCATGACGCTCATGATCGCCTCCTGCCGCAGATGCACGATCACAATGCCGAAGGGCTGCCGGCGAAGTCAACCGCGCCCAGCCAAACAGCGCAGCGACGCGTCAGGCCGCTTGTTCGATGGAGAGATCGCCGAAAGAACGGTCGAACTCGAGCTGCGACGCCGGGCCCGGCCGTTGGAAAAGATAACCCTGCAGCGACGTCACGCCGGCAAGCCGCAGCAGACGATACTGATCCACTGTCTCAACGCCTTCGGCGGTGGTCTGGATGTCGAGGCTCTGCGCCAGGGTCAGCGTCGCTGAAATGATCGCGGCGCATTCGCTGCGCTTGGTCATGTTCTGGGTGAACGACTTGTCGATCTTGATGCGATCGAACGGAAACATCGCCAGCTGGCTGAGCGACGAATAGCCGGTGCCGAAATCGTCGAGCACGATGGTGATGCCGATCGGCTTGAACTGACGCAAGGCCGGCAGGCATTCGGCCGCCGATTCGATGAGCGCGCTCTCGGTAATCTCCAGCTCCAGTCGCTCCGGACGCAGGCCCGAATCGACCAGAACGCGCGCCACTACGTCGGGCAGGTTGGTCTTGCGGAACTGAACCAGCGAGAGATTGACCGCGACCTTGACGTCGGACGGCCATTTGATGGCCTCGCTGCAAGCCCTGCGCAGCACCCAGTCGCCGATCTGCGTGATCAATCCGGTTTCCTCGGCCAGCGGAATGAACAGATCGGGCGAGATCAAGCCCTTGCTCGGATGCCGCCAGCGCACCAGCGCCTCGACGCTGCAGATCCGGCGCGTCTTGGCCTCGATGATCGGCTGGTAATACAGATCGAACTCGTCCTGCTGGATGGCGCGGCGCAAATCGGCTTCGATCTCCTGGCGGGCGCTGGCGATCTCACTCATTTCCAGCGCGAAGAAGCAGTAGCCGTTGCGGCCGGCCGATTTGGCGCGATACAGCGCAAGGTCCGCCATCTTCAAAAGGCTATCGGAACCGGCGCCGTGCTCCGGCGCGAGCGCGATGCCGATGCTGGTGCCGATGTTGATATCGGCGCCGTCGATGGCGAACGGCTTGGCCAAGGCGCCGATAATGCGCTCCGCCAATCCGCGTGCCGCGTCGCGCTGCTCGGTCTCGCCGGACTGAATGATGGCGAACTCGTCACCGCCAAGGCGGGCGAGAACGTCAGTTTCGCGCAACAGCAATTTGAGCCGCGTCGCCACTTCGATCAGCAGCGTGTCGCCGGCCGGATGGCCGAGCGTATCGTTGACTTGCTTGAAGCGGTCGAGGTCGAGAAGCAGCACGGTGAAGGGTTCGTTGCGGCGGCGCTGCCGCGCGGCGGCTTCGTCGATCTTCTGCACCAGCGCGACGCGGTTGGCCAACCCGGTTAGTGCGTCGTGATGCGCCAGAAAGGCGATGCGCTGTTCCGCCTTCTTGCGTTCAGTGACGTCCTCGATCACCGCGATCAGGCACTTCGCCTCGCCCTGACCGTCTTTGATGACGAGCCGCCTGGTCGCCTGCAACCGCGCGCCGCGCAGCGGCATGTCGAGCTCGAGTTCCTTATAGGTGACGCCGTCGTTGCTCTGAATCGATTCATCGTCGGCGTCGTCGATGCTGCGGGCGTCGTCCAGGGCATGGACGTCGAACACCGTGCGGCCGAGAAGCTCGCTGCGCGGCACCCCGAGCATGGCCTCGAAGGCGCGGTTCACCAGCATGTATTGCCGCGTCCGGGCGTCCTTGACGACGACCGCCACGGGAATGTTCTCGATGATCGAATCGAGAAATATCCGGGTGTCGTCGAGCGATCGCTTTGAACCCTCGAGCTCCGCTGCGGTGGCCAGGATGCGAGCCTGCCGACCGGCGCCGAGGATGACGACGATCAGCACCATCAGGCTCAAGGTGGCGCCAGCGATCAAGTATTTTCGCGCGGTGGCGTCGGCGTGGCGAAAGATATCCACGTTAGCCAGCCCGACGAGCGCAATCAGCGGCACTCCGGAGAGCTGCCGGTACGAGATCAGCTTGCGTACGCCGTCGAACTGCTCGCTGGCTTGCGGCGTATTCCAAAAACTGCCCTGCGGGCTTTGCTGCAGATGGTGGAGCAGCGGCGAGTTCCGCACCAATTGGCCCGGCAAGCCGCGCGTCGCCGGGTCGGGACCGCCGCGGGCCCGCACCACGGCATCGCTACCGACCAGGGCAACCACGCCGCGGCTGCCGATGTCGAGCGAGCCGAAAAATTCTTCGAGCTGGGTCACATCGATAGCGCACGCCACCGTACCGGCGAACGTGCCGTCCGGATTGCTGAGGCGACGGTTGAACTCGATGCTGAGCTTTTGGGTGACCTGCCCGACGATGGGTGTGCTGATATAGAGCCGATCCGCCGTGGCGTCGCGCTGCGCCCTAAATGGCGCGCGGTCGCCGACATAGATCGGACGGGAAAGCGCCCCGCGGCTCGATTGCTTAATGAAACCGTCAGCCCCGCTAATGCCGAACTGAATAGCCAGACTGTTGTTCGATTGGGTGGCGGCCACCCAGCGCGCGACGTCGAAGTGCTGCTGGTCAGCCTGATAAGCGCGTCGCAGCGACAGCAGCGCATCGTCGGTCTCCTCGACAACGCGCCGGACGTATTCCTCGAGAACGCGGTTGAGATTGCTGCCTTGGCGCACCGCGTCCTGATAGGCGCGGTCGTGCTCCTGCGCGGCGAGCAGATAAATTCCGCCCCAGATAACGCCAATCACCGCGACGCCCAGATAGGTCGTTGTCTGCCGAAATGCCTGCAACCATTTGGTCATAACAACGACTTCGGCGCCCGCCGCCGCTCACGTATCGAGTTGACGCTATCTGACATATCTTTGTTACTTTGCGGTTGTGAAAGACCGCGCCAGGCCGCAACAATTCGCTAACCTTGATCGCGCCTTACCCGCAATGCGGTCCCCGCGTTGACCGCAGCACCTGTGGCCCTCATAAGCATCGCTGCGCCGGCAGCCGGCGCACTCACGGATGCGCGCATGACCTTTGAAATTCCCGAACCGAGCCAGACTTTCGAAGTGAGCCTCGACGACGGCGCCAAAATCCTGGTGCGCCGTCATGGCCGCGCCGGCGGACCACGGCTTCTCATCAGTCACGGCAATGGCTTTGCGATCGACGCCTATTTTCCCTATTGGCGGCACCTGCTGGCGCAATTCGACCTTGTGGTTTTCGATTTTCGTAACCATGGCCGCAACGAACCGGTCGTACCGCCGCACCACACTTACGAACAGCTCGCTCTCGACCTGGAGCGCGTGATCCAGGCGGTGCGGGCGCGGCTCGGCGACAAGCCCACGGCCGGCATCTTTCACTCGATGTCCGGCCGCACCGCCATGAAGCACGCCATCGAAATCGACTGGCGCTGGAACGCGCTCGTCCTGGTCGATCCGCCTAATGTGCCGCCGCCGGGCCATCCGAACTATGCGGCGATGGCGGTGTTCGAGGAGCGACTGACCACATGGGCGCGCCGGCGCCGCCGCCGCTTCGCGACCGTCGCGGAATTGACGCAAGAATACCGTCAATCACGCGCCACCGCGCGCTGGGTCGAAGGCGCGCATGAGCTGATGGCGCAATCGGTGCTGCGTCGCAGCCCCGACGGCGACGGTTACGAGCTGGTCTGCGATCCGGAGAACGAGGCAACGATTTACGCGCAGGCCATGACCTTGAACTTATGGCCGCCGGCGCGCGCATTCGGCGGCCCGGTCAAATTGATCGGCTGCGATCCGAGCCTGGCCGAGGGCGGCGCCACCGGCCCCGCCAACCAGGCGCTCGGCGCCGAGGGCGGTTACGATTACAGCTTCGTCGCCGGCTCCGGGCACCTGCTGCAGATCGAGAAGCCGGAGGAATGCCTACGCCTGACGCTGGAGTTTCTCGGCAAGCACGGCCTCGCGTAACGCAGCGCGTTTTCAGCTGACGCGCTGCAAAGCCTTGCGCAGATTGTCGACGCTTTTGTCGAGCCCACTGCGTTCCTCGTCGGACAGATCGGGCGACAGGACCTCGGCAACGCCGGCGCGGCCGACGATGCTCGGCAACGACAGCGTGACGCCGAATTGCCGCTGGTAGCTGCCGATCGGCACCGCGCTGCGCTCGTCGCGCAAGATCATCTCGGCAATGCGCGCCGAGACGATGCCGATGCCGTATTGGCTGGCGTCATGGCCCTCGATGATGGTGATATTGGCGTAGCGCACTTCGTTCTCGATCTTGGAGCGCAGGTCGCCAAGCCGTTCGCCGCGCTGCCGAGCCAGGCTCGCCACCGGCACGCCGGCGATACGCGCCGAGGACCAGAGAAAAACCTGCGAGGTGCCGTGGTCACCGATGACCTGCGCCTCCACGTTCGCGGCATCGACGCCAAAGTGCGCGCCGAGATGGACGCGGAACCGCAAGCTATCGAGGAAAGTGCCGGCGCTGAGCACGCGGTCATGCCCGGCCAAATTGCGCGCCACGTCGGCCAGCGGATCGGGCGGGTCGGTGACGGCGACCAGCACGGCGTCCGGCGCCGCGCGCACGATTTTGGGCACAATGTCGCGATAAATTTCGGCGTTCTTGTCCAAAAGCCGCAGCCGGCCCTGCGGATCGCTGCGATCGGTTGCGCCGCCGGTCTTTTCGTTGACGCCCGAGGTGATCAGCACCGCGCCGGCGCCTTGCAGATCGGCGTAATCGCCGTCGCACAGATCGAGCTTCGGGCCGAGCGGCGTGCCGTAACGCAGATCGGTGGCCACCGCCTGCGCCACCTTCCGCGTCCGATTGACCAGCACGATCTCGCGGGCTGAGCCGCGCGTCACCGCCGCCAACGCAATGGCGCAGCCGACGTTGCCGGTGCCGATGATGCCGAGCTTCATGCGAGAATCCCTTTGCGCGATCGATGTCTCGGTCCGCCCTCAAGTCGTGATGTGTCAAACGTCACAGTCGGCACGGAAACAAGCCGACTGCGCGTTTCCATGTGACGCCCATCATACGCGGCGCGATCTGCGTAACGCTAGCCTCGCCTCAACTCCGACGCCCTGAGGCACAGGGGCGCATATCGGAGATAACTCAGGCAACGGAGGCGGCCGTGATCAAATTCGTCATCGTCAATAACAGAAGGCCGACCCGAGCGCCCTTCTGCGCCTGCTGCGCCGACAAGCTCGAAGACGGCTACATCCACGAAGCCGCGACGGGATTGAAGTACTGCAATCTCGTCTGCTTCGGCTTTTCGGAAAAGATGGCGGTCAGCGCCATCGAGCGCCGCGGCCGCCTCGCCTCTTGACCATTACAGCGACAGATACGGATCGTTCAGCCGCTTGTCGTTGCGCCGGCGCTGCTTGATGATTTCGCCCGTGGTCCAGTATTCGCTGCGCGCGGCGCGCTCGGCCTCGATGCGAAATTCCTCGGGCCATTGGCCGAGCGAATAGCCGTACCACGGCGCCTCCGGCTTGAGCGCCGGCAGGCCGAGCTCCTGCCAGATCTCCTTGGCTTTCTCCATGTATTCGCGCGCCGGCAGCGAGATCGGCGGATAGGGTCGCTTGAGCATGGCGTTGATCAGCATCGCCGAATCGTTGGCCTCATAATGATTGTCGTCGGCGCCGGCACGCGGCCCGTGACCCATGTCCTTGTGATCGAGGATGCGCAAATCCTCATGCGGGCGCATCCGATAGGCGAGCGCCCACATCACCATGTCGAGATTTTCCGGATCGATGTCCTCGTTGACCGCGATGGTCATCTTGCCGACCGACGACGAATACGATGACGCGCCGTACAGCGCGCGCCAGACTTCCGCTTCCAGCGTGTCCGACTTCATCTGGATGACGATCAGCTTGCGCAAATTGGTCAGCGGCTCGTGCATGAACACGCGGGTGACCCCGCTGATGTTGAGATGATGGCGCAAATGATGCAGGAACGCCGGCTCGTAGGCGACGCGCTTGATCAGACTCGATTCGCTCGGCGTCACCTGGCTGATGATCGAGACCAGCACGGCGTCGCGCCGCCGCGTGATCGCGGTGACGTCCATGAAGGCGTTGTACTCTTTCAGGTTCATGTAGCCGTGCGACTCGCCGAAGCTGCCTTCCGGCTCGAGCCACTCGGTATCGATATAGCCCTCGATCACGATCTCGGCCTCGGCCGGCACGATGAGATCGACGGTCTTGGCCCGGCAGACCCGAATCGGCGCGCCGACCAGACCGCCGGCCACGGCGATCTCGTCGAGATGCTTTGGCAGCTTGTGCACGGAGGCGAACGTGATGGCCGGCGGCGCGCCGAGCATCAGCACCGCCGGCATCTTTTCGCCGCGCGCCTTGTATTTGAGCCAATGCTCGTGGATGCCCTGGTTGAGCTCGATCTCCGGATTCATGCCGACACGGGTCGGACTCTTCACCATGGCGCGGTAGTTGCCGATGTTTTGGCGGCCGGTGTCAGGATCCTTGGTGATGAACATCGAGCACGATGCATAGGGCGCGTTGTCGAAGCCAGGCGTCGAGATCGGAATCGGCAGCGCGTCGACGCCGCGGCCCGGCTCGTTGAGCGCCGCACCTTTGATGACAATCTCCTGGCAAGGCGGATTCTCGACCGGCTCCGGCTTGAGCGGATGTTGCTCGGCATGGTCCCACTTGGCCTGGATGTCCTCGACCTTGCAGCCGATGCCGACCGAATAGATTTCGCGATTGGAAGCGAGAATGCCGACCGCGACCGGGATGTCGAAACGGCGGCCCTTGCTGTCGATCACGTTCTCGAACAGGAACGCCTTGCGTTCGGCCTCCGGAATGCCGCCGCGAAACTGCCAGCGCACCAGAGGATGCATCTCGGTGTCCTTGTTGATCGGCCGCTGCACGCGCACCAAGTGCCCCTGCCGCTCCAGCGCGGCAATATGGGCGTGCAGGTCCGGATAGCCGAGATTTTGCATTGTGGTCTCCAGTTGGCCGCGGATGGTCAATGGCCTGCGCCCTTGCTCGCTCAGGTCGCCAGATTGTGCAACTGCGCTTCGATCGTCGCCAGTGCGCGCTCCGGTTCGGCCCAGGCGAAGTCCGGCAGCTGGTTGCGAAACCAGGTGGCCTGCCGCTTGGTGTATTGGCGGGTGTCGCGCTTGGCTTCCTCGACCGCTTGATCGAGCGTGATCTCGCCGGCCAGATGCCGGATCAGCCAGGGCACGCCGTGCGCCTTCATGGCCGGCAGCGCCGGATCGAGCTGCCGCGCCGCCAGCGCCCGCACCTCGTCGAGCGCGCCCGCCGCCATCATGGCGTCGAAGCGCGCGTCGATGCGGCGCAACAACTCGTCGCGGTCGGGCATCAGAAAAACTTTCGCCGCCCGCGCGGCATCGAGGCCGGCCGGCTTGTTGTCGTCGTGCCAGTCGAGCAGTGAGCGGCCGGTCGCCAATACCACTTCGAGGGCGCGGCTGATGCGGGCGCGGTCGCCGGGCATGAGCCGCGCCGCCGCCGCCGGATCGCGCCATTTCAGCTCGGCGTGCAGCGCGGCGACGCCGTCGCTGTTAAGCCGCGCGCGTACCTGCTCGCGGATTTCCGCCGGGATCGGCGGCACCGCCGCAAGGCCGCGGGTCAGCGTGCTGAAATAGAGGCCGCTGCCGCCGACCAGGATGGCGGCGCGGCCGGTGCGCTGCGTCACCGCAAGCGCGGCGGCCGCCTCCTCGCACCAGCGGCCGACCGAAAAATTCTCGGCCGCGTCGACATGGCCGTACAGCCGATGCGGCACGCGCCGTTCGTCCTCGACGCTCGGTCGCGCCGTGATGATGCGCAGGTCGCGATAGACCTGCATCGCATCGGCATTGACGATGACGCCGCCGAGCTTTTCGGCAAGCGTCATCGCCAGCGCCGATTTGCCGCTCGCCGTCGGCCCGGCAACGAGGATGACTGCGGGCTTGCTCACGGGCTTGACGTAATCCGTTTAAGCGCGAATTAAAACGCCGCGTGAGCGTGAGCATAACACCTCACGCCCGCAGACGGTTCCGACAAGCGAGGTTTCGTGACCCTGATAAAACCCTTTCGCGCGCTGCGGCCGGCGCCCGGACGCGCCGCCGAAGTGCTGGCGCCGCCTTACGACGTGCTCTCCAGCGCCGAGGCGCGCGAGCGCGCCAAAGGCAAGCCGTGGAGCTTTTTGCACGTCTCGAAGGCCGAGATTGACCTCGCGCCCTCGACCGACCCGTACGATGCCGCGGTCTATGCCAAGGCGGCCGACAACCTGCGCGCCATGACAGCCGCCGGCGTGCTGATGCGCGATGCCAAGCCTTGCTACTACGTGTACCGGCTGACTTGGCGCGGCCGCACGCAGACCGGCCTCGCCGCCGTCGCCTCGCTCGATGCCTACGTCGAAAATCGCGTCCGCAAGCACGAACTGACCACGCCCGCCAAGGAAGACGACCGCGTCCGCCAGATCGAGGCGGTCAACGCCCAGACCGGGCCGGTCATGATGGCCTATCCGCCGGCACCGCAGCTCGACGCCATATTGGCAAACGCCGCATCCGGTACCGCGGCGGTTGATGTCACCGCCGACGATGGCGTGCGCCACCAGCTTTGGGTGATCGACGACGATGCGGCGATCGCCGCAGTCACGCGCATTGTCGACGCGTCACCGGCGTTGTACATCGCCGACGGGCATCACCGCTCGGCCGCGGCGCAACGCGTTGCGCAGGCGCGCGACGGCGACGGACCGTACCGCTATTTCCTCAGTGTGATGTTTCCGAAAGTCGAGATGACCATCCTCGATTACAATCGCGTGCTGCGCGATCTGAACGGGCGCAGCTCCGAGCAGCTGCTCGAAGAGCTGCGCGAGAAATACACGGTCGAGCCGAGCGACGCGCCGGTGCGCCCGGCAAACGCCGCCGAAGTCGGCATGGTGCTCGGCGGGCGCTGGTATCGGCTCAAGCTGCGCCCCGCGCCCCATTCCGCCGATCCGATCGAGCGACTGCCGATCACGCTTTTGACCCGCAACGTCATCGAGCCGATTTTCGGCATTACAGATCCACGGACCGACAAACGCATCGACTTCGTCGGCGGCGGCCGCGGGCTCGCCGAACTGGAGCGGCTGGTCGCATCAGGCGCCGCGGCGGTCGCGTTTGCGCTCTATCCGACGCAGATGGACGATCTGATCGCGGTCGCGGATGCGGACGCGATCATGCCGCCGAAATCGACCTGGTTCGAGCCGAAGCTCGCCGACGGGATGGTGAGTCACGTGTTGGATTAAGGGTTCGGCGACAATCGCGAATGGCGATAGCGAATTGAGGTCCCTATTCGCTATTCGCCCTACTGCAAGTTCAGTGCCACGAACCGCGTCTCGCCGTCGGCATTCGACACCAGCAGCACCGCCACCTTCTTGCCCTGCTGCTTGAGGTCGTCGATCCGCTTCTGCAGATCGGCGGGCGTATTGACCGCCTGGTATTGCACTTCGGCGATGACGTCGCCGGGCGCCAGGTGCTTGTCGGGTGCGGCATTCGCGGCGTTCGGATCGACGCCGGTGACGACGACGCCCTTGACGTTGTCGCGGATCTTGAAACGCCGGCGCAGATCGTCGGTTAGACTCGATAGTTCGAGGCCAAGCGTCTTCTGCACCACGGATTTCTCCGGAGCCGGCGCATCCTTCTTGGGGTCGGCGGAGGCCACCTTCGTCTCTTCGTTGAGGCGGCCGATCGTGACTTTGTGGGTCTCTTCCTTGCCTTTGCGGACGACGACGACATCGACCTCTTTGCCGACCGGCGTGTCGGCGACGATCCGCGGCAGGTCGCGCATCTCCTTGATGTCGCGGCCGTCGAACTTTGTCACGACGTCGCCGGGCTCGATGCCGCCCGGTTTCGCCGGTCCCTTGTCGTCGACGCCGGCGACCAGGGCGCCGCGCGGCGTGCCGAGGTTGAGGCTTTCCGCCAGCTCGTCGGTCACCTGCTGAATGCGCACGCCGAGCCAGCCGCGGCGCGCCTCGCCGTATTTCTGCAGTTGATCGATGATCGGCGTGGCGCTGTCGGAGGGAATCGCAAAGCCGATGCCGATCGAACCGCCGGACGGCGAGATGATGGCGGTGTTGATGCCGATCACTTCGCCGCTGAGGTTGAACAGCGGGCCGCCCGAATTGCCGCGATTGATGGCGGCGTCGGTCTGAATGTAATTGTCGTAGGGGCCCGAATTGATGTCGCGATGGCGCGCCGAGACGATGCCGGCGGTGACGCTGCCGCCGAGGCTGAAGGGGTTGCCGATCGCAATCACCCATTCGCCGAGCCGCAGATTGTCGGAATTGCCGAACTTCACTGCATGCAGCGGCTTGTCGGAGTGCACGCGCAACAACGCGATGTCGCTCTTGGCGTCCTTGCCGACCAGTTCGGCCTTCAGCTTGGTGCCGTCGTTGAGAATGACGTTGATCTCGTCAGCCTCGGCGATGACGTGATTGTTGGTCACCACGAGCCCGGACGGATCGATGATGAAGCCGGAGCCGAGCGAATTGACGCGGCGCGGCTCGTCCTGATCCTGATCGCCTTGGCCGCCCTGCCCACCTTGGCCGCCCTGCCCACCTTGGCCGCCCTGCCCACCTTGGCCGCGATGGCGCTTAAAAAAGTCCTCGAAGAATTTTTCCATCGGCGACCCGGGCGGCAGATCGGGCATATTGCCGATGTGCGCGTCGACCTTCTGCGAGGTCGAGACGTTGACCACGGCGTCGACGACCTGCTCGGCGACGTCGGCGATGTTCTCCGGTCCACGCGCCGCGGCGTTGCGCACCGGCAGCACCGCGATGGCGGCAGCAACCAAAGCAACCGCCGCCTCGCGACGCAATAGACCGGGCACGAGACGAATATCAAAGTAGCGAGACATGGCTGTCAGCGCTCCTAAAATGGGTTCACCACGATAAGTGCGCCCGGCGGGTCCGCGACGCAAGGGATTAGCAACCGGCAATCCCCGAAATAGGAGAGCCCGATTGGGGCGGAAACGCGACCCACGCCCGGGTCCCTTGCGTATCGCTATCCACGATTCGAGCGCTCGGTCGGCTCAAAGCCTCAGTTGCGGATAAACCAGACGATCAGCACGCCAATCAGCGCCGAGACGATCCCGCCGACCCGCAGCAGACCGTCGGGCGTGGCGAGTGCCGCCGCCATGGCACGTTTGGCGCTGATCGGAAATGCGGCAAGACAGACGCCTTCGATCACGAAGAACAGGCCAAGCGCGGCAACAAAATCGGACATGGCGGAGACGGCCCCTCGGCGGCGCCCGGCAAGGGGGCGTGTTTCTTATTCCATCTTTATTCCAGATTTACTTGCCGGGGGCGGTCGCCGCGGCCCGCGTATCGGTTTGGCTGAGCGTCGGGATCTGCTCCTGCATTCCGGTTTTGGCCGGAGCCGTGGAGCCGCCGGCTTGCACCGGGCGGCGCCCTGCCGGATCGCCGAAGTAACGGAAGAAGTCGGAATCCGGACCAAGCACCAGGTTGGTGTCGCCCTTTTGCATGCTGCGTTCGTAGGCCTGCATAGAGCGGTAGAAGGCGAAGAAGCCCGCGTCCTGGTTATAGGCATCGGCGAAGATGCGGTTGCGCTCGCCGTCGCCCTGGCCGCGGATCTGCTCGGATTGCTGGTTGGCGTCAGCGACGATCACGGTGACGTCGCGATCGGCCTTGGCCCTGATCTCCTGGCTCTTCTGGCTGCCCTGGGCGCGGAATTCGGCCGCTTCGCGCTGCCGCTCGGTCTTCATGCGCGAATAGACCGCTTCGCTGTTCTTGAGCGGCAGGTCGGCGCGGCGGATGCGCGCGTCGACCACCTCGATACCGAATTGCCGCGAGTCGCGATCGAGCTGGTTGCGCATTTGCGCCATCAGGTCCTCACGCTTGTCGCGCACCACGTCGGGCAGCGTGGCGTCGCCGAGCACGCGGCGCAGCGCCGAGTTCAACAGAATGGCAAGCTGCGAGTTGGCGCCGCTCGGGCCGACCGACTGGTAGTATTTCAGCGCGTCGGTGATGCGATAGCGGGCGAAAGCGTCGACCACCAGGCGCTCGCCGACTTCGGCGGCGGTGGCGGATTTGTCCTGGCTCTGCACGTTGACTTCCTGCGCCTGCGACTCGATGGCGAGGATGCGCTTGTCGACGTAGATCACGCTGTCGATGAACGGCACTTTGATGTTGAGGCCGGGCTCGGTGATGACGCGCACCGGCTTGCCGAGCCGCACCACCAGCGCTTGGCTGACCTGATCGACGGTAAAGAACGTGCCGTAGCCGACGATGATGGCCAGCAGCAGAATGACGGCGATGGCGCCGCCGGTCAGGCCGAGCCTCATTGTTTGCCTCCTGCGGCGGAACCGGACTCCGGCAGCTTTGACGATTTGCCGAGATCGTTGAGCGGCAGATAGGGAATGACGCCGGGCCCCTGCTTGCCGGTATCGATGATGGTCTTCTCGTTGCTGGAAAGAATGTGTTCCATCGTTTCCAGATACAGGCGCTGCCGCGTCACTTCGGGCGCCTTCTTGTACTGGTCGTAGACCTGCAGAAAGCGCGAGGTCTGGCCCTTGGCCTCGGCGACCGTCTGCGACCGATACGCTTCGGCGTCCTGGATTATCTTGGCGGAGCGGCCGCGCGCCTCCGGAACAACCCGATTGGCATACGTCTGCGCCTCGTTGGCGAGCCGCTCGAGATCGGAACGCGCCGCCTGGACATCGCGGAAGGAATCGATGACTTCAGCCGGCGGATCGACCTTCTGCAGCTGCACGTTCTGGATCAGGATTCCGGCGCCATAGGAATCGAGCGTCTTCTGCATCAGGTCCTGGACCGACGTCTCGACGCTTTGCCGCAAGCCGGTGAGCAGCGGCTGGGCGTTCGAGCGGCCTATGACCTCGCGCATGGCGGCTTCCGCCACCGCTTTCACAGTGCCTTTCGGATCGTCGACATTGAACAGATAATTGCCGACGCCGTCCGGCATGACCCTCCATAGCACCGAGAAGTCGACATCGACGATGTTCTCATCGCCGGTGAGCATCAGGCTCTCCTCCGGGACCTCGCGCAGGTTGCTGCCGCGCCGGGTCTCCTCCGCTAGGCGGATGCCGACATCGGTCTTGTTGACGCGCAAGGCCGGCGGCCGCAGCGCGGTCTCGATCGGATAGGGTAGATGATAATTCAGGCCCGGTTGCACCACGCGCACCGCTTTGCCGAAGCGCAACACCACGCCGAGCTCGTCGGGTTCGACGCGGAAGAACCCGGAAAAGCCCCACAGCGCGATCACGGCCAGCGCGATCAAAACCGCGCCGCGGCCGCCGAAATTGCCGGGCAGCACGCGGCGCAACCGGTCCTGGCTGCGGCGCAGAAACTCTTCGAGATCGGGCGGCCGCGGACCTTGCTGCTGCGGACCCGAGCCCCAGGGGCCGCGCGGCCCCGAACTCCACGGGCCGCCGGACTGATTGCTCCACGGCATTCAATTTACTCCTGAGCGCCGGCAGGCCGGCGCTGCGCCGCCCCGGGTTCCGGGGATATAGGGGAGCGAGAGGTCCGACGCAACGCAAAGTCCGAGGCTGCGGCGCGCCTGCAGCCGGCATTAACGATTTCCTGAAAGGAACTTGCGCCCAATTTAGGGCCGCGGCGCCGCAGCGCGGCTGTAGGTCACGAAGGCGAAAGCGGCCTCGTCCTCGGCACCGGGCTGCTGCTCACTGCGCGTGTTTTCCTGCCAGACGTTGCGATCGATAACCGGAAACCGCGCGTCGCCTTCGACGGATTTATGGACTTCCGTAACGGCAAGGCGCGTGGCAACCGCCATCGCCTGAGCGTAAATGTCTGCCCCGCCGGCGACGACGATCTCATCGACGCCGCGGCGCAGCGCGTCGCCACGCGCCGTGGTGAATGCCGCCTCCAGGGTCGGCGCGACCACGCTGCCGGCTGCCGCAAAACTTCGGTCGCGGCTCACCACGATGGTGGTGCGTCCCGGGAGCGGCTTGCCGATCGACAAAAAGGTCTTGCGCCCCATCAGCACCGGCTTGCCCATGGTGAGCGCGCGAAAATGCTGCAGGTCCGATTTCAGCCGCCACGGCAAGCCATTACCACGGCCGATGACGCCGGTGTCGGCAATTGCGGCGATGAGCACGATGTCCATGCGGTCACGCGGGCGCCGACGGGTTTCGACCTGACGCGTCTTCTTCGTTCCGGCGACACTGTATACAAGAGACTGCCGCATTCTTCTTCCGGGAATTACGAAAATGACCGCGCCGATGTCGCCCGACGAAGCCGCCAGTAGGGCGGCCGCGGCGTTTGCGGAAAGCCTTGTTGCGAACTGGCAGGCAGCGGTCGCGCCCGAGCTCCTCGGCGTCTATCTCATCGGCAGCCTGGCGCATGGCGGGTTCAGCCGGCGCTACAGCGATGTCGACATGGCGGTGATCAGCGAAAACGGATTGCGCACCGAGAGCATCGAGCGCGTGCGCGGCGAAGCGGCGGCGCTGTCGCCCGAATGGGGTCCGAAGGTCTCGGTGTTCTGGACCGACCGGCGCTTTGCCATCGGCCGTTTTCCGCCGCTCGACCGCATCGACTATCTCGACCGTCCGGTCGCGCTTTTTGAGCGCGAACGCGTGCCGGCGGCGCGGCCCACATTGCAGGAGATTCGCGCCTATCTGCGCGGCGCGCCGTTCACCAACTGGGCCGAACGCGCCCGTGCTTTCGCAAGCGCTCCAGCGCTCGACCCGAAGGACCGCAAGCCATATCTGCGCGCACTGCTCTATCCGGCGCGTTTTTGTTACAGCTACATCACCGGCCAAATGGGCTCGAACGACGACGCCGTTGATTTTCTGCGCGAGCGGGCACCGTCTGGGCTCGATATCGGTTCGATCGAGCGGGCATTGCAATGCCGCCGCGACGCGGCCGATCCCGATCCGCTGTTTGCGCTGCGCTCTGTTTTGCCGGCTCAGGTCGAAGGGTGCGCGGGGCTGATCGCCAGCCAAACTTCTTAAGCGTCACACCGCGACTGCGGCCTTGATGTGCGGATGCGCATCATAGCCTTCGAGCACAAAGTCTTCGTAGCGTAGCGCGAACAGGTCCGTGGTGGCGGGATTGATCCGCAGCTTGGGCAGCGCACGCGGTGGGCGCGTCAGCTGCAGCCGCGCCTGCTCGAGGTGGTTCATATAAAGATGCGCATCGCCGAAGGTGTGAATGAAGGTGCCGGGCTTGAGCCCCGTCACCTGCGCGACCGCGACCGTCAACAGCGCGTAAGAAGCGATGTTGAACGGCACGCCCAGGAACACGTCGGCGGAGCGCTGGTAGAGCTGGCATGACAGCGCGCCGTCGGCGACGTTGAACTGAAACAGGCAGTGGCACGGCGGCAGCGCCATGGCCTCGATCTCAGCCGGATTCCAGGCGGTGACGATCAGCCGCCGCGAGTTCGGGTTGCGGCGAATTTCCGCGACCACGTTGGCGATCTGATCGATGGCGCGGCCGTCCGGCGCCGGCCATGAACGCCATTGCCGGCCGTAGACCGGGCCGAGATCGCCATTCTCGTCGGCCCATTCGTCCCAGATGCGCACGCCGTGCTCGTTGAGATATTTGACGTTGGTATCGCCGCGCAGGAACCAGAGCAGCTCGTAGACGATCGACTTGACGTGCAGCTTCTTGGTGGTGACGAGCGGAAAGCCGGCGGCGAGATCGAAGCGCATCTGATGGCCGAAGATCGACAAGGTGCCGACCCCGGTGCGGTCGCGCTTCTCCACGCCGTCGTCGAGCACGCGTTGCATCAGGTCGAGATACTGGCGCATCAATTGTGATCCGCGGCCGAGTCGCAAGGAGTCTAGCGCCAAATGTGGGCGCCCCGAAACCGCTGCAAGCGCTTTTTCAACCGCGCGGAATTTCGCCGCGCTGGCCGACCGAATCCATGAGTTCGGCGATGAACGCGTGTGCGCGCCGGTAAATGCCTGGCGCTTCGCTTTCGCGCGGACCGCCGATGGCGAGCTTCAGCCCGGCGCCGTGCCTGGCCTGCTGGACGCGTAGCCAGAGCCCGGCCTGCCGCGCCGCATCGGCATTGCCGAGTTTCATGACGAAAAGCGGCTTGCGGTAGCGATGCGCCAGCTCACCGGCCAGCACCGTCCCGGCAGAAACCTCCGGGCCGGCCGCATCGGCGACGATCAGGCAGGCGTCGGCGTCGCGCACGTTCCACTCCGTCCGCTGCGCCGGATCGGCGGCCGGGGTTTCGAGGAGGTGCGGATATTTTGCCAAAAGCCCCGGCGGCCCCGGCAAATCCTCGGCCCAGCCGCCTTTCGGGCACCAGCCGCCATAAGGAATGCCGCGGGCGACTGCCACGTCGAGCGCCGCCCGATCGACCCCGGATTGCCCGCCGGAGATCAGTCTCACGGCTCCCCTGCTCTTTTTTCGGCAACCATTTCCGCCTATATTCGGTGTGTCGGCGCAAGCCGACTATGGCAATAAATGGCCGTCGTAATAAACCTATCGGACCCGGGGGCGGTACCCGGCGACTCCACCAATTCCAGGAGTCGGTAATCAGATGTCAGTAATCAGAGCGCTTCTGATTACCGATTACTGACCACCGATTCCTGATCACGGGGTCGAAATAGGATCGACGAGGGCGTAAAGGGCGCGCTTTTGCTCGGCATGGTTCCGGCGTTATCGGGCCAAATTCATAGTTGCCAATGACAACTATGCTCCGGTTGCTCTGGCTGCGTAACGCAGTCCGAAAGACCGACTTAAAGCCCTGACGGGTTAAGCTCCGTCAGGCGGGGTTCGGAGGCACCTGGCAACAGAAGCCTCCACTTTCCAGGAATCAGGTGTCGGTAATCAGTAATCGGAAAGCCTGAACAACTGGACTTTTGTTCCATATCGCCCACCTTTCGTGCGAATCTGATTACTGATTACTGACTTCCGATGTCTGAACATTACATCCGCTACGACCTGCTGGCCCAAGCCGCCTTGCGCGGCGTGGTGCGCACGGTATTGGCGGACGCCGCCAAGAACGGCCTGCCGGGCGAGCATCACTTCAAGATCACGTTCGCCACCGGCTCGCCCGGCGTCATGCTGTCGGAGCGCATGCGCCAGCAATATCCGCAAGCCATGACCATCATCCTGCAGCACCAGTTCTGGGATCTCGTCGTGCGCGAGGATGCTTTCGACGTCGGCCTGTCATTCGGCGGCGTTCCAGAAAAGCTGACAGTGCCGTTCGCGGCGATCATGGCGTTTGTCGATCCGGCGGTGCAATTCGGCTTTCAGTTCGAGCCGATCGGGACCGAGGCCGAGGCTGGCGCCGACGGTGAGAAGGCGCCCGAGAAAGCCGCGGTGCTCCCCGCCAAGCTCGAGAGCGAGCGGCCTGCTCCGGAAGCCCCCAGAGAGCCGCAAACCGGCGGCGGCGAAGTCGTGAGCCTGGATCGATTCAGGAAAAAATGAAGGCCAAGGGGCGAGGTCCGACGACGCGTACCAGGCAGAACGCCGCTGCCTCTGCCGGACAAGACTCGTCGCCCGGTGTTCCCACCCGCACGGAGACTGACTCGTTCGGGCCGATCGAAGTGCCCGCCGCTCGTTATTGGGGCGCGCAGACCGAGCGCTCACGGCAGAATTTCCGCATCGGCGACGAACGCATGCCACGGCCGCTGATTACCGCGCTCGCCATCGTCAAGCGCGCCGCCGCGGAAACCAATCTGGCGCTCGGCTCGCTCGACGCGCGTCGCGCCAAGGCGATCGCAGCCGCGGCGCAGGAGATCATCGACGGCAAGCTCGACGGCGAGTTTCCGCTTCGCGTTTGGCAGACCGGCTCGGGCACCCAGACCAACATGAACGTCAACGAGGTGATCGCCAACCGCGCCAACGAAATCCTGGGCGGCGAGCGCGGCGCCAAGGTGCCGGTGCATCCCAACGACCACGTCAACATGAGCCAGTCGTCGAACGACTGCTTTCCAACCGCCATGCACATCGCAGCCGCGCAGGAGATTTCGCAGCGTCTGCTGCCGGCGCTAACGCATCTGCACACCGCACTGCAGGACAAGACCAAAGCCTTCGCCCGCATCGTCAAGATCGGCCGCACTCATACCCAGGACGCCACGCCGCTCACCCTCGGCCAGGAATTTTCCGGCTATGCGGCGCAGGTGAAATCCGGCATCGCCCGGGTCAAAGCCGGCCTCGCCGAGCTGTTTGCGCTAGCGCAGGGCGGTACCGCAGTCGGCACCGGGCTCAACGCGAAGCGATCGTTCGCCAAGCTGTTTGCCCAAAAAGTCGCGGCGGCGACCGGCCTCCACTTCGTCAGCGCGCCGAACAAATTCGAAGCGCTCGCCTCGCACGGGGCGCTGCTGTTCGCGCACGGCGCGCTCGACGCGCTTGCCGCCGACCTGTTCAAGATCGCCAATGATATCCGCTTTCTCGGCTCCGGCCCGCGTTCCGGTTTCGGCGAGCTGATCCTGCCCGAGAACGAACCCGGCTCCTCGATCATGCCCGGCAAGGTCAATCCGACCCAATGTGAGGCGCTGACCATGGTGTGCTGCCAGGTGTTCGGCAATCACACCACGATCAGCGTGGCCGCGAGCCAGGGCCATTTCGAGCTCAACGTGTTCAAGCCGGTGATCGCCAATGCAATGCTGCAATCGATCCGGCTCCTTGCCGACGCGGCGACCTCGTTCACCGACCATTGCGTCGCCGGCATTCGCGCCAACGAGCCGCGCATCCGGCAGCTGATGGAAAATTCGCTGATGCTGGTGACCGCGCTGGCGCCGCGCATCGGTTACGACAAGGCGGCGCAGATCGCCAAGGCGGCGCACCAGAACGGCACCACGCTGCGCGAAGAGGCGCTCCGTCTAGGTTATGTGTCGAGCGCGGAGTTCGATCGCTTGGTGAATCCCGTGAAAATGACGCGGCCGGAGAAATGACATGGCGGACGTCGTCAACCTTCGTCTTGCCCGCAAGCAGGCCAAGCGGCGGCAAGCCGAGCAGGACGCGGCGCAACGCCGGCTCGCGCACGGCCGCAGCAAAGGCGAAAAGGCGTTGCAGCGCGCGCAGAGCGGCAAGGCCGAACGCGAGCTCGACCGCCACCGCCTCGACAGCGGGGACGATTCGTGAAATCGCCGATCGTCAAGCGCTCGATCGTGATCGCCGGGCACAAGACCAGCGTCAGCATCGAAGACGCGTTCTGGACGGCGCTCAAGGACATCGCCGCGCGCCGCGGCACCACGATCGCCGAACTCGTGGCGGCGATCGATTCCGGCAGGCGGCACGGCAATCTATCGTCGGCCGTCCGCCTGTTCGTGCTCGATTATTTTCGCGCGGCCGCCGGCGGCGAGCGGCAACGCGACGACGCCTCAGTCGGTGCGCATGGTATTCGGCACTAGCGGCTGTGGCGCCGCGGGGCGCCGGTTCGGCTCCGGCGTGCCCGCCGTCGCGGTGCTCTTGGTCTGATGCGGTGCCGCACGCGAATCCTTCGGCTGACTCGACATCGGCGCGGGCAGCGGCGGCGCGGCGTTGCCGGAGCCCGGCCGGTTGTCGTCCGGAACCAGCGGCGGCGGCGGGGCGGGCGGTGGCTGCAGCCGCTCCAGCGCTCGTGCCGGGGCGGGCGCAGCCGAAGCGTTCGCCGGCGCGGCAGTTTCGACGACGACGCCGGACAGCGGCATGCGCAGGTCGGGCGGCTCCGGGTGCGGCGCCTGAGCAACTGCGCCTTGCTGACGATTGGCCTCGATCGCCTCGATGCGCCGGGTCTGCAGCTCGGTGGCGCGCAAGGTGAGCCAACTCACCAGCGCCGAAATGTCGAGCGTGCGCGCGGGCGCGGCAAGCGGACCTTTGAGAGTGACGGACAATTCCGGACGCGCGGCGATCAGCGCACTGGGCGGCGGTGCTTGCGACAACGTCAGACGCGTATCGACCGCAGCAGTGCCGAGATTAAGGCTGCCGCCGAGCGCCAGTTCCGCGCTGCGTTCCGCGGGCAGTACGATATGATTGAGATTGATCGCGCCCGCAGCGATCGGAAGCGTAACGCTGGCCATCGGCACGTTGACGCGGCCGTTGGCCAACGCCGCCTTCACGGCAGCTTGCACTTTATTCATATCGACCGGGCTGGTCTGACCGGCGGCCTGCAATGCGGCGGCGAACACCCCGGGGTCGAGGCCAGCGAACTGCGCGTTCTTGAGCGTCGCCGTGGCACTGCCGTGCAGCGAGCCGATAAGTGCGGCCGGACTGGCACCCAGCCCGTCAGCCTCCAGCGCGAGGCCGATCTGTCCCGCGGCAATGTTTGTGGCAGGACCTAACAGCGTCGCGGCTGAGGCATCGGCAATCGTGAGCTTGGCATGCGCGGCCAGCGCATCCGCGTTCCGGCGAAACGCCAGCGACGCGGTAAAGTGCCCGCCGCCGAAGTTGCCGCTGAGGTCATCGATGCCGAGCGCTGCGGGTTCGAAATGCACGGTGCCGACGAGGTCGCGCGCGACCCAGGTCGGCGTCAGGGCCGCGCGGTCGAATCTGAAATCGACGGCGCCGTTGAGGACGCCGAACGCTCCGGCGCCCGGTGGCTGATGAGCGCTCTGCGCGCCGACATTTCCTTGGACGTTGCTTGGCAATCCGAGCAGCATGGCGGCCAGTTCCGACGCATCGACGGCGTCGCCACCGATATTGCCGTGGACCATGATCGGCTTGCTCAGATCGACAGCGAGCTGGCCGCGCACCGATGCTTGCGCCACAGTGCCGGCAATGTCGGTGAACGATAGCGTGTTGCCGTCGATCGCCAGCGCGGCTTGCACCGAGACCGGCACCGCAACAGCGGGCTGACCCGTCAGAGCTTGGTGCAGCGGCCGCAAATCGCCGGCTGCGACTTGCAGGCGGAGCTGCGCCCACGGCCGCTGAGCGGCCTTCGCGCGGGCCGTGCCGCTGACCGCGGAGTTCAAGCCGCTGGCGTCGAGTTTGCCGGCGACGTGAAGCTCGCCGTCCAGCGCTCCTGACCCAGAAAATGTCAGTTCGCCGGGCAGCTGATCGACCGCAATGACGTGATCGAGGCCGAGCAATGCCACGAGCGCGCTGCCGTCGTCAGCGTCAAGCCGGCCGTCGACCTGCACGACGGCGGCGCCCAGTTGCGACGGCGCGCCGTTGGCCTTGCCGGAAACGACAAGGCGCATGGCAGCGAGATCGCCGTTGAGCGCAAGCGCGGCAGTGCTGCCGGGGCCGGCTGCATGCTCGACATCAAGCACCGCATGCACTTTGGCGGGCGCCAAGCGACCGGCGAGGCGGCGCAGCGGCGCGGCGGCGCTTGGCGCAAACTTCTCCGCGATGTCGCTCAAACCGTCGAGCGCACGGGCATCGAGATCGAGCGTCACCTGGCCGCGCGGGCGAGACGACAGCTCGTCAACGCGGCCGCCGATGGCGAGTGTGGCGCCGCCGAGATCGCCGATCGACAGCCGGTCGATCTGCAGCTGTCCGGCGTCGAGCTTGATTTGCGTCAGGATCGATTTTGCCTGCACGCCCGCAAAGCTGGCGCGGCCGATGTCGAGCGCCAGCGCGGCCTCCTGCGGCAGTGCGAATCCGTCGCTGCCCAGCGCGGACCGAAGGAACGTCTGAATTGCATCGATGTCGAGCTCCGCTGCGCGCAAATCAGCGTCGAGCTTGCCCGAATGATTCTCCGCAGGCCAGGCGTAGGCGAACCGGCCTGCGACCTTCTCGCGACCGAGCGCAGCGCTCAACTTGTCGACGGCAAACCGATCGCTTGCGATCGTCATGTCGCCACTGGCGGTCAGCGCCCTCACCTCGCCGGCGGCGGGATCGGCGTTGCGGCCGTTGAACCACGCCAGCAGCATGCCGGCGTCGCCCGAGGTCAGCGCAGCGGGACCGCGAAAGACGAAGCGCTGCGCCGTGCCGGTGAGCCGCCCGCTCAGATTGACCTCGGTCGCGCCGGGAGCATCAAACTGCACGCCGTCGAGGCTCAAACCCGTTTGGTCGACATCCACGCTGCCGTGGAGCGATTCGAGCGCGGCGCCGCCGATGGTGAGCGCGCCGATGCGAAATCCGACGCGCGCCGGCAGCGGCAAGTTGGCCTCGGCGGCGAAGCTCTGCAGCACGCTGTGCAGCGCCAGCAGCGGCGGCCGGTTGGTCAGGTCCGGATCAGCCAAGGCGCGGTCGAGATTGACCTGCATGGCTGCCAGATCGGCGGTCAGTTGCGGATGCGCGCCGAAATCCATGGCGGCATTGCCGCCGAACACGATGGCGCGTTCTTCGGGCCCGTAATGGATTGCCACGTCGTGCAGCGAGGCAGCAGCTGGATTGGCGCGGAGCGTGGCGGTGGCCCGCCACGGCTCGCTGACGACCCGCCGGCCGTTGGCGAGCGTGGCGCCGACCGGTCGTGCCAGGCTCAGCGCCCCGTCGAAGTGCGGCACGCCGCGATCGAACGTTACCGTACCGTCGAGCACGCCGGTCAACGGCTGCTCCGCCGGCTCGACATTGAGCCGCAGTTTGATGCCGCCGTTATCGGCGGCGCTGCCGACAACGCGGTAGCCATACGGCGCATTGCCGACGACAACGTCGCCATCGCCGCTGAACGGGCCGGCGAACGAGCGGATATCGCCGTTGAAGGAAAGTTTCTCCAGTGCCACGCGCGTGCCGGACGCGGCGTCGCTCAGCACGGCGCGCCCGTCCTCGATGGCAAAGCGCGAGATCGACAGTGCCTCCGGTCGGAATGCCGGCGACAGTTTCGGCAAATCGAGCGCGCCGGCGCGGTCGAGCGCAAGGCTGAAATGCGGCGCGATCAGCCGCACTTCCGAAGCCTGCACCTTGCCGCGCAACAGCGGACCGAGCGCCAGTTCGAGCTTCAGCGTGCCGGCGCGCAGGGCCGGCGCGCGGCCGACTTCGCCGACGGCGACGTCGCGCAACGTGACGGCTGGCGACGGCAAGAGCCGCGCATCGATGGCGCCGTCGACGTGCACGGCGAGCCCGGTCAGCCGGCTCGCCTCGCTCTCGATCGCGCCGCGATAATCATTCCAATCGACGACCAGCGGCGCCGCCAGCGCGGCAACCAGCGCCAGAATGATCGCGATTGCCAATCCGAGCAGCGTCGTCTGCACGGCGCCTCCGAGTGTCCTTGATGGGGACGAAAACTCTGCGTGCGTTGCGGCCGAATCTAAGCCAGCCTGCGGCGCTTTGCACGTTCAGTACGCTGCCGCTTGCTGCCCGGCGTCGCCGGCCCGCCGGCAAAACCGCTCCGCGCCCCTCGATGGCCGCATGTGCGCCGGCTTCGGGGCTATTCTATGTCGTCGGTTGGCCGGACTGCCGCTCGAACTGTCACGGCGTCACGCCAAAGCGCATGGCCAGATCCGCCGGCGTCATCTCGGTCGGTTTTCGATCGAATCGAATGCCGGCCTGCTGCAGCGCCCGCGCGATCAGCGACACGCAGCCGTGACCGCTGTCGGGTATCGGCACGCGATCGCCAAGCGGGATGCTGGCGGCGAGCAGCAGAAAATTGCGCAGGCTGTACTTTTGCTTGAGGCAGGAGCGCGCGAAGTCGACGGCCGCCTTGCGGCCGGCTTCGGGCAGGTCAAGCCAAACATAATGGTAGTCGCACTCGCGGTATTGCCGGATGTGGCTGATGCTGACACCGCGCATATTCACTTCCACCAGATGGCCGGCATTGTTGATCGCGAGCGCCGCGTGGCTCCAATACGCGTAGCGACGTTCCTCAGGCGCCCGATGGCGCATGCGTACGAAGGCGCGGATGAGTAAACTCAGCCAGTGTTTATGGCGTACCAGAATGATGTCACCCGGTCGCGTACGAGAGATCGCCTCTCCCGGCCGGTAATGGACATAGGCCGGCGGGCCTATCGCGGGCAGCGTGTCGATTGCGGACATTTATGCTCACGTCTTGCTTCGACGAAGGATACTAACGACAACCTGGCGCCGTTCTGCGGCAGTCTGGGCACGGCACTTGAAGCGACCTAAGACAGGAGGGCGCCGTCTTTATAATGCCCTTGGATATCGATGTTGCTGGTGTTGTACAGCGCGACCGATTGAATCAGGCCCAGGAACGGAAACTCCGGCGCGCCATTGGGGTTCGTCGTAGGCGTTCGCAGCGGCTGATCATTCTCGCCGGCGCCGATGAAATACGTGACCCCCAGGGTTGGAACGACTGGAACGTAGCCTGTATTTGGAAAGGTCTGGGTCTGGACCGGCACCGGCGTATCGCTCACTCCGCTGGCAAAGAGCGTGACATTGCCGCTCAGGTCGCAGGTCACCGCGATATACGACATAGTCGTAAGATCGATCGCCGAGGTCAGGGCATATTCCACACCGGACGTGCCGTTTCCGATGACGACCGCCAATTGGTTCTTGTCATTGATCAAGACGCGAAAGCCGGTGTTGTTGAAGAATGCACTGAACACGACCCAAAGGATCCCCGTTGTGGCCCAGGCGGGCTGGATCCACGCCTCCAATGTGAATTGCGGCAGCTGCGGATTCTGCGTGCTCCACGGAATGCTGACGTAGCCTCCTTCGAAGTTGACGCTGGCCGGTTTGCCAAGCAGCAGCTCTGGGCTACCTACGTCGCCGGGCACAATCGAACCCTGCTGCAGGCCAAGAGCTGGAAGGCCGGGAATCGGCACCGATTGTCCAACTGCTGGCGTAGGGTAGTTCGGCGGAAGGATATAAGTGCCATTATGACCGTTTGCGGAAGCATCATTTGCGGTGCCAATGCTGGTGCTGCCCTGCAGGCTGCCCTGCAGCTGCATCGGCGTCCCCTGCATATCGTTCAGCGGCCAATAGGCGACCGGGTTGGCTTGGATAACCAGCGTGCTGTACGGAGTTCCAAATTGGATGTTCGGCCAACAGCCGACGAAGCACAGCAACCAAGCGACGGCCAACATGCCGATCAGGACCAAAAAGAACAGCGTGGCGCTCATGTCCGTTACCCTCGGGTACTTTCAACAGGGCGACCAACACGCTCAAAATCTGAGGTTGAGCATAACGCCGGCACGAAAATCGGTCAAACACCGGTCGGACCAAAAAGAACAGTTGCCGCCCATGCCATCGACCTGTGGGACTGCAGTTAAGGCGAGCTAGCCCGACCCGTTTATGAAATGCGTTTCGATATCGGTGTTGCTCAGCGCCACGTTGTACAGCGCGACCGACTGCATCTGGCCCTGGAAGGGATACAGCGGAGCGCCCATCGGGTTCATGGTGGGCGTTCGCAGCGGCTGATCATTCGCGCCGGCAGCGATGAAGATCGCCGTCAGCTGGCTCGGATCGGCTGCTACATAATTCGTTGGAGATCCCGAGGTCCAGTTTGCCGGCGGCGGCGTATTGGTGTCGCTCAGCGGGTTTATCCAGAGGCTGAAGACGCCGTTCAGGTCGCCGGTCACCGCTACATAGGTCGGCGTTGTCGAGGTCGGATCGATCGGCACCATTGTATCGATCGCCTTGGTCATGTTCCCCGGACCGGTTCCGATCACGACCTCCCAGTGATTTTGGTCGTTGATAAAGAGCCGAAAGCCCGTGTTGTTGATGAATGCACTAAACACGACCCACCAGAAGTTCGCTCCGGTCCACTTCGGCAGGATCCAGGCTTCGAATGTGAATTGGTCCAACTTCGGCGCGCTCTGCGTGCTCCACGGAATGCTGACGTAACCTCCTTCGAAATCGACGCTGGCGGCGATGAGATTCTTGTTGCCGACACTGACGCCGCCGGCATCGCCGGGGACAAGTGAATCCTGCTGCAGTTGAAGCGATGGATTGGCAATCGGCTGCGAAAATTGAACTGCCTGGGCGCCGCTCGGATAGGCCGGCGGAATTGTATAAGTGCCGGTATGGCCGTTTCCAGAAAGATCGGAGGCTTGCGTCGCAACTTGCAGATCGCTCAGCGGCCAATAGGCGACAACAAGGCTTGGGGCCTGGAGAACCAGGTTGCTGTAGGGCAGTCCAGTCCCGTGGGTGTTTAAAACGCAGCCGGCGAAACACAGCGACCAGACGACAGCCAGCACGCCGATCGGGACCAAAAAGAGTGCGGTGCTCATGTTGTAGACTCCGTGAGCTCTGCCGACACGGTCCAGCGCGCTAGCCGGGGGCTCCAGCTGAGAAATGCGATTGGAGATCGTTGGTGCCGAGGGCGGTGCCGTACAGCGCGACCGACTGAATCTGGCCCTGGAACGGAAACTCCGGCGCGCCTTCGACGCCCGATTGGGTTCGTAAAGGCTGATCATTCTCGCCGGCACCGATGAAGTACGTCACCTGCTGCGTTGGATCGACCGGAACGTAGCCGGTGCCCGGAAACATCTCGGGCGCCGTCGACGTATTGTCCGCCCCGCCGGCAACGAGCGTGACAGTGCCGCTCAGATCGCAAGTCACCGCTATATACGTGACGGTCGTAGGATCAATCACCGTGCTCAGGCTAGGCGTCGCAGGATTTGCTGTGCCGTTTCCGATGACCACCTCCAATTGATTCTGGTCATTAATCAAGACGCGAAATCCCGTGTTGTTGATGAAGGCACTGAACACGACCCAAAGGAACCCCGGCGTCCCGCTCCAATGCGGCTGGATCCAGGCTTCCAATGTGAATTGGTCCAGCTTTGGCGGCTTCTGCGTGCTCCACGGAATACTGACGTAGCCGCCTTCGAAGTCGACACTGGCCGGGTTGGTAAGCTTGTCATTGGCAGTGGCATTACTGACATCGCCAGGCACAATCGAACTTTCCTGTAGATTAACAACTGGAACGCCGGGGATTGGCGCCGAGCCTTTCGGTGGATTTGTCGGATAGGGCGGCGGCAGCAAATAGCTACCGATATGCCCGTTTCCGGAGAAATCGCCGGCGGTGCCAATGCTGGTGCTGCCCTGGGGCGGCGGCGGGAACGGCGGCGGCGGAGCCGCGCCCATCGCGTCGTTCAGCGGCCAATAGGCGAGCAGGCTCGATTCGGCGATGACGATGTTGCTGTAAGGATCCGGCGGAAGTCCGCCGGTCGGGAAACACGCGCCGACGAAACACAACGACCAGACCACGGCCAGCATGCCGATCGGGACCAAAAAGAACAGCGCGGTGTTCATGGTGTTGCCCCTTGTGTGTCGGTCAAGCGGCCTATCCGCCCCCAGACAGGAAATGCGATTGCATATCGCTCGGGTCGAGCAAGCCGCCGTACAGCGCGACCGACTGAATCAGACCCTGGAAGGGATATAGCGGCGCGCCTTGGGGGTTCGTCGTCGCCGTTCGCAGCGGCAGATCGTTGGCGCCGGCGCCGATGAAGGCCGCAGTCAGCTGGGATGGATCGGCCGCGACGTAACCCGTCGGCATTGGCGAGGTCCAGGTCGGCGGCGGCGGCGGCGGGTTCGGCGTATCGCTCTGGCTCTGCGGGTTTATCCAGAGCTTGATGATGCCGCTGCTGCTGTCGCAGGTCACCGCGACATACGTTGGCGTTGCCGAAGCAGGATCAATCGGCACCATCGTGTCAATCGCGGCAGGCATGTTTCCCGGACCGGTCCCGATCACGAACTCCCAGTGATTTTGGTCATTGATGAGGATGCGAAAGCCCGTGTTGTTGATGAAGGCGCTGAACACGACCCAGAGGTTTCCCGATCCGGTCCATTTGGGCTTGATCCAGGCTTCGAAGCTGAACTGGTTCAACAGCGGCCAATCCTGCGTGCTCCACGGGATGCTGACGTAACCGCCTTCGAAATCGGCGCTCGCTGCAAATTTATTGCTGGCGCTATTGGCGTCGCCGGGCACGATCGATGGTCCGCGTGCCAGGGTTGGCGGGTTCAGCGCCTTCGATTGTGCAACCGCCTGCATGCCGCTCGGATAGGCCGGCGGAATCGTATAAGTGCCGTCATGACCCTTCTTTGAAAGATCGCCCGCCGTGCCCGCCGGACCTGGCGTACTGACCGATGCAAGCAACTCGTTCAACGGCCAATAGGCAAGAAGGTTTGTTTCGCCAAGGACGAGGTCGCTGTAGGTATCAAACATGAAGGTCGGGTAACTGCAGCCGACGAAGCACACCGACCAGACGACGGCCAGCATCCCGATCGGAAGCAAGAAGAACAGCGCAGCGCTCATGCTATCGACTCCGTGTGCCCACCGGCATGACGCGATATGGTTGTGCGGCCCGATCAATATTGCGGGTAAGATTTAGTCGCGGCAGGTCGGCGCATGGTTCAAGCGATCGACGGCGGGCAGGAGCGGCCGCGAGATACGATCAGAACGTGTTGAAAATCTTAGGTATTTCAGGCTGGACGTACCACCGGAAAGAGAACGCGGCGAGCGGCGGCGTTGCCGAACCGGACGAGGGCTACGTTTTCGCGAGCGACAGCACCAGCGACCCGACGCCCACGACGATTGCCGCATCGGCCAAATTGAAAGGCGGCCAGCGGCCGATGGCGATGAAATCGACGATCGCGCCGCGGCGCAATCGATCGGCAATGTTGCCAGCGGCCCCGCCCAAGGCGGCGCCGATGCAAGCGGCGTTCAATGCGTTATCGGCAATGATTCCGGCTTGCAGCAGGACGACGGCGACTGCCACCGAGGCAAGCCAAAGTCCCACCAGCGTCCGTTTTGCCAGGGCGAGCATCAACGGGCCGCGCTTGGTCAACTGCTTACGGATGGCTAAAAATCCGGTATTCGAACGTGTCGCCCAGGCCTGCGATAAAATGAACGCTTTGCTGGCCTGATCGGCGGCGATCACGCCCACTGCGACGGCTATTGCGATCAACATCAGACTTCTCATTTCTCGGCCCGGCGCCGCTTTGCGGCCAGCAAAGCATGAAACACTAGAACCAGCGCAAATGAGCAGCTAGCTTATTCCCCGGCATGAACCGCACAAGCTTGCTGTGCAACTAACCATTGAATACGATCCGCCCGTCCCTGGACGAAAAAATGCGCAAGGTCCTTGTCAGCTGGCACGGATGGAATCTCTACAGTTATCCGACCATGCTCTATGTCGGCATGGTCTGCGGAATTTTTGTCGCCGCCTGGGTCGCCGGACTGTCCGGGCTTGATCCGAACCGCTTCGTGCTGGCGTCCATGATATTGTCGATACCGGCCCTGATCGGGGCCCGGCTGTTTTTCGTGGCCAGCCACTGGGATCTGTATCGCAACGATCGCGCGCGGATCTGGCGCCGCTCGGAAGGCGGCATGGCGCTGTATGGCGGCTTGTTAATGGCCGTGCCCTTATCCATTCCGCTCTTACGCGTCATGGACCTGTCGTTCGCCAAATTCTGGGATGCCGCGACCTTCAACATGCTGGTCGGGATGATCTTCACCCGATTTGGCTGCCTTTTGAACGGCTGCTGCTCGGGCCGGCCGTCCGCCTCTTGGCTTGGCCTTAATCTTCCCGATCATCACGGCGTTTGGCAGCGACGCGTGCCGACGCAATTGCTGGAAGCCGCCTGGGCGAGCGTGCTGCTGAGCGGAGCCTTCCTCCTGCGCGGCCGAGAGCCCTTCGACGGCGCAATACTCTGTTCGGTCGTGCTCGCTTATGCAATTGGCCGCTATTTCCTGCAGCAGCTGCGCGACGACAAGATCGCATCCGACTCGGGCATCATTCAGCTGACGTCGGTGCTGCTGGCAGTGGCCGGGCTTGTCGGAATGGCCGTTGCGTGGACTTGGTAGATCGTGGCGCGGCGTATCGGCCGGGCAAAATCGAGGAGCCGGAGATGAACGCACCGCAGCGACCATATCGGGCTTATTCGCCGCGTCCCTTCAAACCCGAGGAACGCGACGGCGTCGAGATTCTGTTCGGCGGCCTGGGCTGGCGCGCCGAAAAGTTGATCCAGGCCGCGTTCGAAAATGTCGGCCATCGGGCGCGGACGCTGCCCAATGCCACGCGCGACGATCTCCTGCTCGGCCGCGAACTTGCCGACATCGGCCAGTGCTGCCCGACCAGTTTCACGACCGGCAATTTGGCGCGATTTCTGGGCGACGAAGCCAAGCGCGTCGGCCCCGACAAGGTTGCCGAAAAATACGTTTACCTGACGGCCGGCGCCTGCGGCGCCTGTCGGTTCGGCCAATACCACCAGAGCTACGAACTGGCGCTGCGCAACATCGGCCTGGAATCATTCCGGATGTTTCTCCTGGAGCAGAACAAATTGGACCAGGGCGCCTTCGCGGGCGGCGGCATCGAGATCAACCTGCCGTTCTCGCTCGGCATCGTCTGGGCGATACTGTGCGCCGATGCGGTGCAGGGTCTCGAGTTCCGCACCAGACCCTACGAGGTGGTCAAGGGCGAGACCGATCGCGTTGCGCGCGAGAGCTTCGACGAACTGGCCGAAGTGTTTCGCCGCCGGCCGCGGCGCGGGCGAAAAATGGGATCGCTGCTTTGGCATCTGTCGACGCCGTACTTCGTGCGCGCGCTGCGCAAGGTGATGCGCAAATTCGAAGCCATCGAAGTCGACAAGCTGCAGCCCAAGCCGCTGGTCAAGATTACCGGCGAGTTTTATCTGCAGACGGTCGAAGGCGACCCCAACTATAACATTCATCGCTGGCTCGAAGGTGAAGGCGCCGAGGTCGCTCCGGCACCAATCGTGGTCTGGCTGGATTATCTGTTCCGCGTCCACATCCAGCAGATCGAGGAGTACGTTGGCATCGATCGGATGGCGCGCTTGAAAATTGCGCGCGCCCGCTTGCTGCAGAAAATCCTGCGCTGGACCTACAATCGCATGCGGGCGGCGCTCGGCAATATCCCGCATGAAATGCCCGACCAGTACGAGTTGCGCCGGCTCGCCGCGCCGTATTTCCACCACCGGCTTTCCGGCGGCGAGGGCGATATGCTGGTCGGCAAGGCACTGTGGGCGCACCGGCACAAGAAAGCGCACATGATCTGTGAATTGTCGCCGTATGCCTGCATGCCGAACACGATGAGCATCGGCGCCATGGCGGGTGTGATCGGCAAGTATCCGGATTTGTTGTACGCGCCGCTCGAGATCAAAGGCGACGCCGAAGTCCACGCCTTGTCGCGCTGCCAGATGATCCTCACCGAGGCCAAGAAGCGGGCCAAGAGCGAATTCGACGCCGCGCTCTCGCAAGCCGGGCTGACGGTGGACGCGGCGCGGGCGCGCCGCGACGCCCGTCCGGCCATGCGGAAAGCGAGCTACCGCGTTGCGGCCGCCGGCCGCATTGGCACGGCGGCGAATCTCGTCGCGGCTCTCGGCTGAGGCAGCGCGCCAATGAAGATCCTCGGCATCGACGTAGGCTCGACGACGGTCAAGGGCGTCCTGGTCGAGGACGACCGGATGCTGTGGCAAGCCTACCGGCGCCACCACACCAAACAGGCGGAGACGGTACTCGAATTCCTTGAGCAGACGGAAAGCGAGTGCGGGCTACAGCCGGGTCACGACATTATACTATTCACCGGATCCGGCAGCGGGTTCATCACGCCACTGGTCGGCGGCCGCTTCATTCAGGAGGTCGTCGCGGTCGCCGCAGCCGTCGAGCGGTTTCATCCGCAAGTGAGCTTCGTCTCGGAGATCGGCGGCGAGGACATGAAGACCATCTTCTTCACCACCTCGACGAACGGCAAGAGCAAGCAAGTCTATATGCAGTCGGCCTGCAGCGGCGGCACCGGAACGTTCATCGAAAAGACCGCGCGCAAGCTGAATATCGCGCCGGAACGTTTGGGGCAGATGAACTACGACGGCTTGCCGCTGCACAAGATCAGCGCCAAATGCGGGATTTTCGCCGAAACCGACGCCAATACGCTGATCAAGGGCGGCGTAACTGCCGAGGAGGTGGTGGCGAGCCTGTTCGAAGCCGCCGTTCAGCAGAACCTGGCGACGCTGACCAAGGGCAATACGCCGCTGCCGGAGGTGCTGTTGCTTGGCGGACCGAACATGTTCTTTAAGGGTCTGCAGCAGGCTTGGCGCCGCAATCTCGCCGCGCTGTGGGCGGAGCGGCGGATCGACTGCGGTGAAGATGCGGGCGCGTTGATCCACGTCCCCGATGAAGCCCTGTACTATGCGAGCCTCGGCTGCATCGAGATCGCCAGGCACGACGGCGGATCGCCAACTTGTTATTCGGGCACGGCCGGCCTGCGTCGCTGGATCGAGCACGGGCAGCACGAAGAAAAGGCCAAGCAGGGCAGCAGAGGTCTGGTCTCCGACGACAGCGAACGCGAAGGTTTTTTGCGCAAATACGTTGTCGGGCGACCTGTTGTGGCGACGCCGGCGGAACGATCGGCAGAGCACGCGAGCGATCGCGCGACGACGCCGGTGTTGATCGGCTGCGACTTCGGCAGCACGACCGCCAAGGCCGTGGTGCTGGCGGCCGACGAGACGCTGCTGTTTTCCTGCTACGCGCTGTCACGCGGCAACCCAATCGAAGACGCTAAGGATCTGTTCCGGCAGATCCGGCAAGCCGGCTTCGAGACGATCGGCGGCCTGGCGCTCACCGGCTACGGCAAGGACTTGTTGAACGATATTCTCGGCGCCGACGTCGGCGTGGTCGAGACGGTGGCGCACGCGCGGGCCGCGCTGCACTTTTTTCCCGATGCCGACGTGATCTGCGACGTCGGCGGCTGCGACATCAAAGTGATGATCCTGCGCAACGGCACCGTGGCCGACTTCCGGCTCAACTCGCAATGCTCGTCCGGCAATGGCGCTTTTCTCCAAGGCGTCGCCGACCGCTACGGCGTGCCGCTCGAGAATTATGCCGACTGCGCGTTCCGCGCCAAGTCACTGCCGCAGCTTGCCATGGGCTGCGGCGTCTTCCTGCAATCCGACATCGTCAATCAGCAGCGCAAAGGCTGGTCGGCCGACGAAATCATGGCGTCGCTCGCCGCGGTCTTGCCGCTCAACGTGTGGGTCTATGCCTGCCAGCTGCAAAATCTACGGGCCATCGGGCGGAAATTCGTGTTGCAGGGCGGCACCCACCTTAATGCCGCGGTGGTCAAGGCCCAGGTCGATTTCATCACCGGCAAGGTGCCGGACGCCGAGATCGTGATCCATCCCTATTCGGGCGAGGCGGGCGCGATCGGCGCCGCGTTATGCGCAGCCGATGCGGCGGGCGACGGCCGCAGCCGGTTTCGCGGCTTTGCCGCCGTCGAAGCGCTCACGTACCGGACGACGACCAACGAACATACGGTCTGCCATTGGTGCAGCGTCAACTGCAAGCGCACGTTCATCGATGTGCAGTTGCCCGGAGCCATTGGAAGACCGTGGAGCAAAATTCCCGCTCCCGAGGGCTGGGAACGCGTCATCAGCGGCAATTCCTGTCCGAAGGGACTCATGGAGGACGTCGACGAAATGCGGACCGTGAAGGCCCGCATCGACGAAGCCAAACGTGCTTATCCAAACGTGGCGGAAATGGTTCGCACCACCGCCTTCCACCGCGCCCGCGCCTAAGCCGCGCGGAGAGCTGCGCGTCGGTATTCCGCGCGTTCTCAACATCTGGTCCACCCACCAATTCTGGGTGAGCGTCTTGACGTCCCTCGGCATCGCGCCGCAGCACATCGTGTTCTCCAGCGAGACGACGGAAGATCAAGGCCGCGAGTATGGACGCGGGCGCGGCACCGTCGATTGCTGCTATCCGGTGAAGTGCGTCTCGGGTCATTACGGCGAATTGATCTTCGGCCAGAAGCGCAAGATCGACGTCTTGCTCTCGCCGATGATTCGCTCGTTGCCGTCCTTCCTGAACGGCCACGTCGCAAAATCGCTGTCTTGTCCGCGGGTCATGGCCGCTCCGGAGAACATCAAAGCAGGCTTCCTGAAAGAGAACAATGTCTTTGCCGCCCAAGGCATCAAATACGTCGCGCCAATGGTCGATATGGCTGAACCGCCATTGGTCGGCAAACAGCTGTACACAACACTCAAGGACGTCATACCCGATTTGACGATCGCGGAGGTCCGCCGCGCCGCCGATGCGGGCTACGCCGCGCTCGAAGCCTTCAACAACAGCGTCCGCAACAAGGGCCGCGACATCCTGCAATGGTGCGCGCGCAACGACCGGCCGTGCATCCTCATCCTGGCGCGGCCCTATCATATGGACCCCGGCATCGGCCACGAGATCGAAGCCGATCTGCAGGCCTACGGCTATCCGATATTGTGGGGCCAATACCTGCCGACCGATCCGGACCTGATGGACTGGCTGTTCGGTGAGGATGTCAGAAGCGGTTCGATCGAATCGCCATTTGATATCGGCGACGTGTGGCCGTCGTCCTACAGCGGCAATACTAACGAAATCCTGTGGGGCGCCAAGGTCGGCGCCCGCCTGCCCTGGGTGACCTGCGTGGTGCGGTTCGTGAGCTACGAGTGCGGCATGGACCAGCCGACGTTCACGCCGGTGCAGCGCATCGTCGAGGAGACCGGCACGTTGTTCTTTTCGCTCCAGGACCTGGACTCCACAAAGCCCGCCGGCTCGGTCAAGATCAGAACCGAGACCATCGCCTATTATCTGAAGCAATCCTCGGCGAGCATCATGGAACGCAAGAAGCAAAGACTAAGCGGGCCTGGGCCGCTTGTTTGAGCGAGCCCATAACAGTTTACTGGGCGAATGCCTGCACATATGAGCCCGTCAGCAACATTGCCGCGGAGCCTCAGTGCCGAGCCCGGTGGATATTCATATTCTTCTTGCGAAGTGCGGGGGTCTTTGAGATTATGCCACTTAACTTATAGTCGTAGCTAGCCTGTTCACACCAGGGGGCGACCATGAGACTGTCTGCAGGTTTCGCTTTTCTTGCCCCTCTGTTGTTGATCCCCCTAGAAGCGACCCTTGGCCAAGTGCCTGGCATTCCGCCGGAACAATCGACAGCTACAGCGCCGATTACCGTATCTGCGCATAGTTTATTGCCGCAGCCAGGAAAGAGAGCAGCGTCGAGTCAACTGAGATTCGTCCAGGCCTGCCCCCCTGCTGATCCAGGCACGATATGGTGTGCCTCTTTTCAAGGCCAATGCTATTATTGCCCGACCTCCTTCAGCCGACCGGCGAATTTTTGGTGTCCGCCCGGCGGATCCAGTAACTGCTTCCAATATCAGTTTGAGGCTGAGGCTAAGTGCGGAAAGGCTTACTACATCTGCGCTCAACCGGTTAAGTGAAGCGGGTAAGACGAGGGAGAATGACACGTGAAGAATTTGCCAATCATCCGCGTAGTCGTCTTGCTCGCGTTCGTCGCACCGGGCATCAACTTTTCCGCGTTTCCTTTAAAAGCTCAGATCCCTGATGTCGGGCCGGGCAAGTGCGTCGACGAAAACTGCTCCTTTCCCAGTGACTCGGGAGGTGGCGCTGGACTTGTCCCATTGATACAGCAAGCTCTAGCCCAGGTGTTGGCTGGCTTTAGTGCGAAGCCAATCCAGCCGCCACTCCGCCTTGCGCGTCCCCCAGAAGGCCGAGAGACCTTCCATCCCACATTCAACTGCCTCAGGACGACAGCGGCTGCGGAAGACGTTGTGTGTGGGGATGAGATATTATCAAGGCTCGATCGGCAATTAGGGGTGGAATACGTTCGCTTGCTGCGAAAGCTCGACCGGCGACGCCTGGAAGACTTAGTGTATGAAGAGCGCGATTGGCTACATGAGCGTGACTTGTGTCAATATGATCGAACCTGCATTTTTGATCGATACAATGATAGAATCGACCATTTTCGCAGTCGGTCCGCTGAGTTGGAGCGCGGTTGTGGTGCGAGTCAGTGGTGCTGCAGGCATGACCTCTTTTCTAGTCAATGCAGTCTCCCCGGCGGCTGTCCATGCACGGCCTGCTGTCCGAAGTGACGGAGTCCAACAGGCGCGGCTCGCAGACTGCGCAGGTTGTTTCGGCACGTTGTTCTTTTCGCTTCAGGACTCCACAAAGCCCGCCGGCTCGGTCAAGATCGGAACCGAGACCATCGCCTATTATCTGAAGCAATCCTCGGCGAGCATCATGGAACGCAAAAAGCAAAGACTGAGCGGGCCTGGGCCGCTTAGCAGTATGCCTATGACAGATGCGCCTGCATCAGCCGCAAGCGGCCGCGCGCCCTAGCGCGTCATTGGGAGAATGACATGCGCATCGTCTTTGGCGTGATCCTCATCGCCATTGGGTTTGTCTGGGCCGCTTTTTGGTCTGCCGGCGCCTCGACGACGACCGAAACCGGGATCTGGAACTCCGCGACCTCGGCTCTCATGATTATCGCAGCGCTCGGCCTGATACCGGGGGCGGTCGGCTTGTATCTGGTCGGTAGCGCCGTCTTTCGGCTGGCGAAGAACGGTTGATCCGTTCGATGTCGCAAATACGATGCTTTGCCAACACCGCCAAAGCTGCTGTCCCAGTTCATAAGCACGCTCCGGAACGTCGCAGGCCATGCGCGTTAGGCTAGCCGAGAATTTTCGCGCGGTGTTTTATGCGCCGTTCTACGCCACCCACGCGCTCGGCTTCTACGCCAGCGAGGGTGTTACGGTCGATTTGATCGATTCGCCGGCCGCCGGCGCCGCGACCGCGGGCCTGCTCGACGGCTCCATCGACCTCGCCTGGGGCGGACCGATGCGGGTCATGAAAGCGCGCGATCTCGATCCAGCCTCGCCGCTCGTCTGTTTCTGCGAGGTCGTGGCGCGCGATCCGTTCTTTCTGGTCGGCAAGGCCGAGCGCCCCGGCTTTGCGCTGGCAGACTTGCCGAAGCTGCGCGTTGCGACCGTGTCGGAAGTGCCGACACCCTGGCTTTGCCTGCAGCACGATCTGCGCGAGCAAGGCGTCGACCCCGAGCGGATCGATCGGGTCGCGGACGGCACCATGCTGCAACATCTCGACGCACTGGGCCAAGGCAGGGTCGACGTGGCCCAGCTGTTCGAACCGCACGTCTCGCTGGCGTTGCGATCTGGCGCGGGCGACGTTCTCTATGCCGCGAGCAGCCGCGGGCCGACAAGCTACACCACGTTCCTGACGACCCGCGACAGCATCTCCAAGAACCGCGACGCGTTCGCCGCAATGGTTCGCGCCACGTGCCGCACGCTGGCCTGGGTCGCCGAGCACAGCGCCGAGGAATTGGCGCAAGCCGTCACGTCATTTTACCCGGACGTTCCGCGCGAGGTCTTGACGAGCTCGCTGCGCCGCTATCGCGACGCCGGCCTTTGGGCGCGCACACCGGACGTGTCGCGTCAGGGATTTATGCGCCTGGCCGAGAGCCTCAAGTCCGGCGGGTTCATCTCCCGCATCCACAGCTATGAGGAATGCGTCGAACAAGGGCTGTGACGGACTCGGCAATCCCCGCCACTGCCGGATTTACAGGTGCTCATCCGCACCGGCATCGACGATCTTACCCGGATTCAAAATATCGAGCGGGTCGAGCGCGCGTTTGAGCGCGCGCATGGCGGCGAGCGCTGGCTCGCCGTACTCGGCTTTCAGGTACTTCATCTTGCCCTGGCCGACGCCGTGCTCGCCCGTGCAGGTACCGTCCATGGCGAGCGCGCGCTCGACCAAACGTTCCAGCAGCGCCTTGGCGCGGCCGACCTCGTCGGCATCGCCGAGGTCCACCAGCAGCGTCAGATGAAAGTTGCCGTCGCCGACATGGCCGACGATCGGCGCCATCAACCCGCTCGCGGCGAGATCGCGCTGGGTCTCGACCACGCAGTCGGCCAGCCGCGAGATCGGCACGCAGACGTCGGTGGCGACGATCTGCGCGCCGGGCCGCAGCAGCTTGCACGAGAGCGCCGCGTGGTGGCGCGCGTCCCACAGCCGGGTGCGGTCCTCCTGCCGCGTGGTCCATTCGAACGGCCCGCCGCCGAACTCGCCGGCGATTTCGCCGAAGCGCTCCGACTGCTCGGCAACGCCGGCTTCCGTGCCGTGGAATTCCAGGAACAGCATCGGCGTCTCGGGCAGGCCGAGCTTCGAATGCAGGTTGACCGCCCGCACCTGCAGCGCGTCGAGCAGCTCGATGCGCGCCACCGGAATGCCGGACTGGATGGTCATGATGGTGGCGCGGCAGCACGCCTCGACCGATGGAAACGGGCATACCCCGCCGGAAATCGCCTCCGGGATGCCGGCGAGCTTGAGCGTGACCTGGGTGATAATGCCGAGCGTGCCCTCGGAGCCGACCAGCAGCCGGGTCAGGTCGTAGCCGGCGGCGGACTTTTTGGCCCGCCGCGCCGTGGTCATCACCTCGCCGTTGGCGAGCACGACTTTGAGCGCCAGCACATTATCCTTCATGGTGCCGTAGCGCACCGCATTGGTGCCGGAGCAGCGCGTCGCCGCCATGCCGCCGAGCGAGGCATCGGCGCCCGGATCGATCGGAAAGAACACGCCGCGATCGCGCAAATGCTCGTTGAGCTGTTTTCTGGTGATGCCAGGCTCGACTACGCAGTCGAGATCCTCGGCATGCACGGCAAGCACCCGGTTCATGTCGCGGAAATCGAGGCAGATGCCGCCGCGCGGCGCGTTGACCTGGCCCTCGAGCGAGGTGCCGGTGCCGAACGCGATCACCGGCACGCGCGCGGCGGCGCACAGCCGCACCACCTGCTGCACGTCCTCGGTCGATTGCGGGAACACCACGGCGTCGGGCGGCTGGTTGTCGATCCAGGTCACCGTGTTGGCGTGCTGCTCGCGCACCGCGCGCGAGGTCACCAGCCGATTGCCGAATTTTTGCGCGAGCTTTTGGATGACGGCCTCGACCGCTTCGCGGTCGCCGGTGCTGCGTTCCGTCGTTTCAGCCACTGCCATCGGCTGCCTTTACGCTGTCCCCAGCAAACTGGCGATTGGCGGCGACGCGGTCAAGCACGCCAGTGGACCAAGAATCACGTCAATCTGACCATGATCGGACCGCGCCCTTGATCGCTTGGATGCTCTTGTTTCGCAGCTTTGGTCTGGTCAAGGGCGCTCTCTGGGCGTATTCAATCAAAATGTTGTTAACCGGTGCCGGACCTTAAGGCTTTTCCGCCGCAGCGCGTGCTAAACAATGCCGCACTGCCGCGCCGTGCCGGGAAACACCATGCTCGACCGCCCCACTCTCGAGCCGCCGTTCTTCGCGCCCTTCGTCTCCTCGGTAATGAAGGTCGAGCCGGCCTGGATCGACTATAACGGCCATCTCAACATGGCCTACTATAATGTGCTGTTCGACCGCGCCGTGGACGAGGTCTACGAGCTCCTGGACCTCGGGCTGGCTTACGTCGAGAAACAGAAGTGCTCGACGTTCACGGCCGAAGTGCACGTGCGCTACCTGCGCGAGCTGCTGGTCGATGCGCCGGTGCGCGTGACCTTTCAGCTCATCGATTTCGACGCCAAGCGCCTGCACTATTTCGAGCAGCTTTATCACGCCGAAGAAGGCTGGCTGTCGGCCACCTCCGAGAACATGGCGCTCAACGTCGACATGGTGGCGAAAAAGACCGCTCCGTTTCCGGACAATGTGATGCAGCGGCTCGAGCTGATGAAGGCGGCCCATGACCGCCTGCCGGCGCCCGACGGCGTCGGCCGGCGCATCGCCATGAAGGAAAGGCCATGAGCACGTCGCGGCTGACCATCCGCGAGCACCGCATTCCGAGCGCGAACAGCAAGCCCTACATCGCGGTCGAGGGGCCGGACGGCGCGCTGTGGTTCTGCGAGAACGGCGCGTCGAAGATCGGCCGCTTCGATCCGGACCGCCATACGTTCACCGAGTTTGCGCTGCCGGCGCGCACCGCCATGCCGGTCGGCATCGCCGCCGGCGCCGACGGCGCGCTGTGGTTCACGCAAAAAGCCGCCAACCGTATCGGCCGCATCACCATCTCCGGCGCGATCACGGAATTTCATGTGCCGTCGCCGAACGCCGGCCCCGACGGCATCGCGCTCGGTCCCGACGGCAACGTGTGGTTCTCCGAGACCGAGATCGGCAAGATCGGCCGCATCACCCCGGACGGCGAGATCACCGAGTTCGGCGACGGCATCTCTTGGGGCGCGCGGCCTCTGTCGCTCGTGGTGCGCGACGGCGCGCTGTGGTTTTCCGAGGCCGCCGGCAACCGCATCGGCCGCATCGCCATGGACGGCACCGTCACCGAGTTTCCGATTCCGAGCCGCGACAGCCAGCCGCGCGCGATGGCGGCGCATCCGGACGGCAGCATCTGGTTCGTCGAAACCTCGACCAATGCGCTCGGCCGCATCGATCGCGCCGGCCGCATCACCGAGCACAAGGTGCCGACGCCCAACGCCTCGCTGCGCGGCGTCGCGGTCGGCGCCGACGGCGACCTCTGGTACACCGCCAACGCCGCCAACAAGATCGGCCGCATGGCGCCCGACGGAATCGTGCGCGGCGAATACGATATCCCCACGCCCGCCAGCGGCGCGCGCTGCATCGCGGCGCTACGCGCCGGGCGCCTGTTCTTCACCCAGTATGACGCTGGCCTGATCGGCGAAGTGGTTGTTCCGCCGCTCGTCGTCGCCGGATGATCAATTCCGCTCATTCCCGCGAAAGCGGGAATCCAGAGTTCGCGAGGAGTTGGGTCCCCGCCTTCTTTCGCGGGGACGAGCGGAGAAACGCGGCAAGCCTCGTAAAAGCCGCGCGCCGATGCCATCTTGTCGCTATGAGAATCAGCGATAGCAGGCGCAGTGGCTGACCCCGTAAAGCGCACGTTCGAACCGGCCGACCCGCCCTCGCCCGCCCCCGGCGGCATTGCGGCGCGGGCGCGCGCGGCTGCGGGCGGCGGCGCGGCGTATCTGGCCGGGCTCAATCCGGAGCAGCGGCTCGCGGTCGAGACGCTCGACGGCCCGGTGCTGGTGCTGGCCGGCGCCGGCACCGGCAAGACCCGCGTGCTCACCGTGCGCATCGCCCACATTTTGTCGCTCGGCCGCGCCCGGCCCAGCGAAATCCTCGCCGTCACCTTCACCAACAAGGCAGCGCGCGAGATGAAGGCGCGGGTCGGCGACATCGTCGGCCATGTCGTCGAGGGCATGCCGTGGCTCGGCACCTTCCACTCGATCGGCGTCAAGATCATGCGCCGCCATGCCGAGCTGGTCGGGCTCAAGCCGGATTTCACCATCCTCGACGTCGACGACCAGATCCGGCTGCTCAAGCAGCTGCTCGAAGCCGAGAACATCGACGAAAAACGCTGGCCGGCGCGCGTGCTGGCGATGATGATCGACGGCTGGAAGAACCGCGGGCTGACGCCCGAGCAGGTGCCGTCCGGCGAAGCCGCCGCCTTCGCCAACGGCAAGGGGCTGAAACTCTACAAGGCCTTTCAGGAGCGGCTGAAAATCCTCAACGCCGCCGATTTCGGCGATCTGCTTCTGGAAAACATCCGGCTGTTCCGCGAGCAGCCCGAAGTGCTGCGGCAATATCAGTCGCGCTTCAAGTTCATCCTGGTCGACGAGTACCAGGACACCAACGTGGCGCAATATCTCTGGCTGCGGCTGTTGGCGCAGCGGACGAGCGCACAATTCACCTCGCCCCGAAGGGGAGAGGTCGCCGCGCGCAGCGCGGCGGGTGAGGGGGCGCTTCAGCTGCCTGAGCGAGCGGGGACGCCCCCTCACCCCAACCCTCTCCCCGCAAGCGGGGAGAGGGAGGAGCAAGCCGCCGAACCTCGGCCCAAAAACATCTGCTGCGTCGGCGACGACGACCAGTCGATCTATGGCTGGCGCGGCGCCGAGGTCGACAACATTCTGCGCTTCGAGCACGACTTTCCCGGCGCCACCGTGATCCGGCTCGAGCGCAATTACCGCTCCACCGGCCACATCCTCGCCGCCGCCTCGCATCTGATCGCCCACAACGAGGGCCGGCTCGGCAAGACGCTGCGCACCGACGACGAGCTCGGCGAAAAGGTCGGCGTCACCGGCGCCTGGGATTCCGAGGAGGAAGCCCGCGCCGTCGGCGAGGAGATCGAGCAGCTGCAGCGCGGCGGCCATTCGCTCAACGAGATCGCCATCCTGGTGCGCGCCTCGTTCCAGATGCGCGAGTTCGAGGACCGCTTCGTCACCCTCGGCCTGCCCTACCGCGTGATCGGCGGCCCGCGCTTCTATGAGCGCGCCGAAATCCGCGACGCGCTCGCCTATCTGCGCGTGGTCAATTCTCCCGCCGACGACCTCGCTTTCGAGCGCATCGTCAACGTGCCCAAGCGCGGCCTCGGCGACGCCACCGTGCAGCTCCTGCACGACCACGCCCGCAAGCGCCGCGTGCCGCTGACCGAAGCCGCCCGCGCCGTCATCGCCACCGACGAGCTGAAACCAAAACCGCGCGGCGCGCTGCGCGGGGTCATCGACTCGATCGACCGCTGGCGGGCGCAGCGCGAGGCGCTGCCGCACACCGAGCTGGCCGAAATCATTCTCGACGAATCCGGCTACACCGAGATGTGGCAGAAGGACCGCTCGGCCGATGCCGCCGGCCGCCTGGAGAACCTCAAGGAGCTGATCCGCTCCATGGATGAGTTCGAGAACCTGCAGGGTTTTTTGGAGCACATCTCGCTGGTGATGGACAACGAGAAGGCCGCCGAGGCCGACGCCGTCAACATCATGACCCTGCATTCGGCCAAGGGCCTCGAATTCGACACCGTGTTCCTGCCCGGCTGGGAGGAAGGCGTGTTTCCCAATCAGCGCACGCTCGACGACCAGGGCCGCGCCGGCCTCGAAGAGGAGCGCCGCCTCGCCCATGTCGGCCTCACCCGCGCGCGCAAGCGGGCCAAAATCTATTTCGCCACCAACCGGCGCATGCACGGCCTGTGGCAGACCAACATTCCGTCGCGCTTTCTGGACGAGCTGCCCGAGGCCCACGTCGAAGTCACCGAGTCCCAAGCCGGCTTCGGCGGCTACGCCGGCTACGGCACCTCCCGCTTCGACGCCGCCACCTCGTTCGGCTCCAACTACGGAACCCCCGGCTGGCAACGCGCGCAAGGCCGGCGCACCGAGCGCGGCGGTGGTGGCGGCGGATTTGAGGAGGCTGACGCGGCGGATTACGCGGCGGATCAGGCCTCGTTGGCCGACGCTCACTCTACTCACCTCTCCCCAGAGGGGAGAGGTCGCGCCGCAGGTGCGGGTGAGGGGCCTCGGACCTCACGGCCATCCACCCCGCAACGCCGCCTGCCACTCACCATCGAAGGCGAACTGGTCGCCAAATCCACCGGCACCACCTCCGCCTTCACCCTCGGCGACCGCGTCTTCCACCAGAAATTCGGGAACGGCAACATCACCGCCATCGACGGCAACAAGCTGACCATCGACTTCGACAAAGCGGGGCAAAAGCGCGTGGTGGATAGTTTCGTGGAGAGGGTTTAGGCGCGGGTTTTACCACTTAGTTCGAGCTTGGTTTATCCGTTTTCTTGCTCGCACGTGCCGCCAAGCGCATAAAGCGTGAAATTGGAGAGTGGGCTTTGACAAAATCAGCGCGTCTAGACTTCTTATACGGCAACAGGACGGCGGTAAAAGATTTTAGCCACGTCTTGGATGCTATACTGTCTTCTTTTGGCTCTCGTTCAACGTGACGTTCAATCGTCCATACTGTTAATGCGCGTTTTGCTTCACTTGGCGCGCTCGATCTTGCCATCTTTTGTACTAAGGCTTCCAGATGTGTGAAATCTCCAGATTTCTGAGGCCCGGTTTCATATAATAAATACTTACCATTTGTTGTCGACACGACTCGACCGCTCTCGATATTTCGCTCAATGTACTGCGGCGTAAGGGCGCTTGTGAGCAGGTCTCGTGCTATGCTCAGCAGGACCGCGTGGGAACCGTGCCAGTTTCTCCGGTCTGGCACTCCTATCCGTCCATGCTCGTAATATCCAGTAGACAACGGCCAATGGTCCTGCCCAGCTCGCAGGTGATGCAGAAGGTCGCGTTTATTCGTAGTTTGAAAGTTTGTGTTTCTGATGGCAATCAGATCATTACCCGCAAGAGCACCCCGAAAAAAACTCTCGTTTAGGCCAGCATGGACAACAATTATGCGACTCGCATTGAGTTGCTTCACGAGCCTGAAATCAAATAACGTATACCCATCTTTTCCAAAAAGAAATCTACTCCAGCCGAAGATGTGAACCAATTCAACAGACGGCCGCCATGCGACGCCCATTTCTGTGATAATCTCGTCCCGGCACATAAAAGATTCAGCAACAAACTCTTCCATAAGAGATATTCTCAAAGCCTCGACTAGAGAATCGTCTTGCGCCGAGAGTCCTGTGCGAGCTAGGTTTAGCGGCATCGCTCCATTGTTGTCAGTAACAGCTACGGTGGGCTCTGATAAGTGGAAAAGGCCATCAGTGTCCGGACGATAACCTTTGGTATAATCCGGCTTTACGAGAAGTCTCGCGTCTGGACGGGAAATCCTCCCGACGAGAATGTCATTGCAGTATAAGTACCCGTCCTTTGCTTCATTTCGGTAATCTTGGTTCGGACCAAAATAAGTACGGCCACCCGAATATTTTTTTCGCATCACCCGTTCATACGATGTGCCTCTTATTCGCAACCAATCTGGCTCCTCGTATTTTTGGGGCTTCAAGATGAGAGAGTTCTCAGCATTTCTCTCATCCACAATCTTATACCGGACGGTAAGTCCACCGGGGATAAAATAGAAATTTTCGAAATCGCTCCGGACGTGCAGATAGTCGACCAACGGAGCAAGTCGTTGTTTTGAGGAAAGAACTTGGATTATTGTCCCTACCGGGCCACGCTCTCTGGTTAATTCCAATGCGTCTGCATCGATGGTTCCATTGAACTTGTACCCCATGCCGGTTTTTTCGGAATAATGTCGCGTGAAAACGGAAAGCGAATCGCCGATGAGAAATGCCGCGAGCGCACCGACCCCAAACCGACCAGCTCGCGAAATTTTAGACTTACCTAAGTCGTCGAGATAATGCCGTCTCCAGGCATCGCTATTTCTAAACGATGCCCCAGCCTTGAGAAAATAATTCTCAATAATATCCAAGTTCATGCCCGTACCGCGATCGCGAATGGCAAATGTAGTCGAATGAATATTTATCTCGATTTCAATATCGCAATCGTTCAAAAGCCTTTGTGTCTCGCCTAGCGCACCTATCCGGATCAAATGCTCAAGCTCCTTTACCGAGTCTGCCGAGTTTTGTGTCAACTCTCTCAGGCCGTAAAGTGGGTCATCGCCATAGAGCGGCGCCAGCAGAAGCTTTAATAGCTCTGGCTCGTCAACGGAAAACTTAATTCTCCTTGGAATAAATTTGAGATTCTGTAGTGGTAGGCGGCGGTCATCCAGATTTGATCGAATCCTTCGAATATCCATTTTGAGCTGCGGCAGCCTTTCCTTCGAAAATCTGCCGTAAATCTCACCGAGTATCGCCCAAGAGATATCCAATTCAGCCTGCAAATCCCCGAGCCAGCTATTTACACGGAGAAATGCGTTTATCTCGCTTGGAGACGCGGTAACTTCGATGGCTTCAGGGTCGAAGGAGGTTCGGGTTATATTCGAGATGCTTTGGTGCACGCGCCACTCATTCGCAGAGAACGGACTCTTTATTTTATGAATTTGCGAAAATAATTCAGGTGCCCGACCCGATTGAATTTGGAGGAAATCTGCAATCCGAAGGAGGACCATCAAGAAAATGATATGGATATGACGATACTCGCGGATATCGTAGTTCTCAGTCAGATAGTCAAAAGTTGCTCGAAGCGCAATTCCGTGGCTTCGGGCTACGGTCCCGATTAGATCAGCTAGCTTTGGCTCCAAGCCTGCGACCAGATCGAGGGCGGAGCCTGTCGCGCCCCGAACGGCGCCGATAGCAATTTCGTGGGCCAGCCTTGGGTGATGCCTGCGCAGAAACTCTCCAATGAGCATCCGATCGCGATTACTTAGGTTAGTCGCACTCTTTGCTGGCTCTGAGATTGGAGCGGTATCGCCAAGAAGGGACTTTAGTTTTTTATCATTAAATCGCTTGGCTTCGGCGATAAACGAGTCCCAAAGGTTTGGCCATATTTCCGTGTCAAAACTTGGACGAATAATTTTATCGTTTGCACGGTCAATCAACAGATAAAACATATCTTCGGTCAGGTGCAGGCCTGCGTCATGGACGATGCATGCCAAGAAAAGAATGTTTATGTCTTCTGAGGATAAAACGTCGTAAGCGTCTGCGGCTATTATCTCGCAACTCGAAGAGAAGACTTGAAGCGAATGCGCAAAAGTATGATCGGTGTATTCTTTGAAGAATGGCGTGCCCGACTTGTCAAACCACGTTTTGAATTTATCGGCAGATGAGATCGCTATACCGAAAAGGGCGGAGTTCTCCTGGAAGAGTTCGTGCAATTTCGGCGGAAGGGTACTTTGCAATTCTTTAAAATTGAAGCTCACCACGGTTCCCCAGCTGCAGATTCGCGGCAATACTCTAGGATTTATATCAAGAAGAGCCAATACCACTAGTCGCAACTCTCGGCCGATGAACAAGTTTAGTCACTGGCTCGTTGTCGAAGGTACACTCAAGGAGGCATACGCCATGATCCGCAAGCTGGCGTCCGGAAAGTACCGGCTGTATTCGCGCAAGAAGAATCCGAAGACCGGCAGGCGGCGCATCTCGGCAGCTTAAGCCGGCAATAAAGGACCGTTGACAGCAGTACCTTGGGTTACATGCCGTCACGCTCCGGCCCCCGGTATCGGTCATCGAGCTGCCCGGCTACCGGCAGCGCGCGGACGAGCTGCTCGCCGACGAGGAGCAGGATGCCATCGTCGATCTGATCGCTTATGAGCCGACCTGCGGCGATCTGATCCCGGGCACCGGCGGGTTGCGCAAGGTCCGCGTCGGGCGCGGCGGCAGCGGCAAGCGAGGGCGGTGCGCGCGTTATCTACTATTTCTACAATGCGGCGTTCCCCCTCCTTCTCGTCGCGCTCTATGCCAAGAACGAAAAGGCCGATCTGGGTGCGCGTGAGAAGAAGTTTGCGGCATTGGTAAAGGAGATTACGGATCAATGGCGAAGAAAGTGAAAAGCCGGCTGGCCGACGACATTTTCCTCAGCTTGAACGAGGCCCTGAAATACGCCCGCGGCGAGAAGGCGGACGTTGTCGTACACCGCATCGTGCCGCGCGATACCGATGCGCGCGAGGCGCGGCTCAAGCTCGGCCTGTCGCAACGCGAATTCGCCTCCTTCATCGGCACCGGCGTCGGCACGGTTCGCAAGTGGGAGCTCGGCACCCGCCGGCCGTCAGGGGCGGCGCGCACCTTGATCGAGGTCATCAAGAGCGAGCCGAAAGCGGTGCGGCGGGCGATCGCGAAAAGCAAATCGGCGGCCTGAGCGACGGTCTCGGAACTGCCGGTCGCCGCCGCGCTTTGTTTCTTCGATTCATTCGCAGCTTGGAGCCGAGCCATGATCCGCAAGCTCGCGTCGGGCAAATACCGGCTGTACTCGCGCAAGAAGAATCCGAAAACCGGCAGGCGGCGCAATCTCGGCACCTTCGCCTCGCGCACCGCCGCCGAGAAGCATGAGCGCGCGGTGCAGTATTTCAAGCGGCATTGACCCTTTATCCTCACCCTGAGGTGCTCGCCCTCACCTTTGCGTGGTTCGGGCGCAACCGTCGTCTCGCCAACGATTTCGAGCGAACCATCGACAGTGCCGAGGCTTGGCCCTTTATCGCCAGCGTCCGCCTGCTCTCTCGCCGCCTCGCAAGGCCCTGAGTTTTGAGTCAGACTCTGAGGATGAGGTCTTTAGGTAGCGCGCGCTTAGAGCGGCCCCGATGAAGCTTGACTCACTTCACGTTCGGATAAAGCCCGGAGGCCTTGACCTCTTCGAGGCCTTCGGCGCGGTCGGCGGCCAGCTCCTTGGCGAAATCGTCGGCCGAATTGAATACCGGGGTGAGCCCGCGGGCGGTCAGATATTTTTGCACGAACTCGGGTTTGGTGCCGACCGCGGCGATGGATTTGTTGAGCTTGTCGATGATCGGCTTCGGCGTGCCGGCGGGCGCGTAGATGCCGAAGAACGTGGCGGCGATGTGCTCCTTGTAGCCGACCTCCTTGAAGGTCGGGATGTTGGGCGCCAGCGGCGAGCGCGCATCGCCGTCGACCGCGAGGCCTATGATCTTGCCGGCATTGATGAATGAAACCAGATTGCCGATGCCGAAGATCGCGATCTGGGTGGTGCCGGTCAGCATGCTGTTGACGGCGTCGCCGCCGCCCTTGAACGGCACGCGCACAATATCGGTGCCGTTCTGTTTGTTGAAGGCCTCCATGAAGGCGACCTTCGAGAGCGACGGCGCCATGTAATTCAGCGTTCCCGGCTTGGCGTGCGCCAGCGCCGCGAGCTCGGCGAAGTTTTTGACGTTGATCGAGGTGTTCACCGCGAAAACCTGGGTCAGGTAATAGGGCCGGGTGATCGGCGCCAGCGCCTTGAACGGATCGAAATTCGCCTCCGGATGGATGATCGGGTTGGTGGTGAATGTCTGATCGGGCAGGATGCAGATGGTGTAGCCGTCGGGCGGCGCTTCGGCGCAGACCTTGGCGCCGATCGTGCCTTCGGCGCCGACCCGGTCCTCGACCACCACGGTGCCAAGATGCGCCGAACCCATGCCGTCGGCGATGGCGCGCATGAACAGATCGCTCAGGCCGCCGGCACCCTGCGAGGCGATCGCCCGGATCGGCCGCGACGGAAATTCGTCGGCGGCGGCCGCCCCCGGAAAAGCCAGTGCGACCAGCGCGAGCGCGGCCAGGATTTTGGTGCGGCGAAGCATGGCGTTTTCTCTCCCGGTGCAGGGTTCTCTAAGTGCAGCGGACCATGCCGCGGCGGATGGCGCTTGACCATACGGCCTAAGCGCGCAGCCGTCACCCGGCGGTTGGCTACTTGCGACCCGAAGGTGCTAGTCATTGCGTGCCTGCAAATGTCGCAACGCATCGAAGGAGCGAACCAAGCGTGTCCGGCTATGCGATGAAGGTCGAAAAAGACGTCGCCGTGGTCATGCGCGACGGCGTGCGCATCTCATTGTGCGTTTACCGGCCCGAAGGAGAGGGCCGTTTTCCGGCACTGTTTGCCGCCTCGCCGTACCAGTACGAGATGGACGACGTGCCGGCCTATCCGCTGTTCCTGTGGCGCGAGACCGGGCCGGTCGAATGGTATGTCGGCCAAGGTTTTGCCTACGTGCATGCCGACGTGCGCGGCGCCGGTCGCTCGGAAGGCGACTTCGAGTTCATGGGGCCGAACGAGCAGCAGGATTATCTTGAATTGATCGCCTGGATCGTGCGCCAGCCCTGGTGCAACGGCCGCGTCGGCGGCATCGGCCAATCCTATTACGCCATGGCGCAATGGTTGATGGCGACCTACAACCCGCCGGGGCTCGCCTGCATCGCGCCGTACGACGGGCTGGTCGATCAGTATCGCGGCTCCAATTATCACGGCGGCATTTACTGCTCGTACCGCTCGGTCTGGTATACGACCTTGCGCGCCGACAATCAGCATCGCCTCGCCGGCAAGCGCGGCCGTGCGCCGATGAATTTCGATCTGGTCGGCGAAATGATCAACCATCCGCTCGACGACGAGTTCTGGCGCGTGCGTTCGCCGTATTGGCGGCTCAGCGAGATCAAATGCCCGGTGTTGTCGATCGGCCATTGGGGCAAGATGGGCCTGCACCTGCGCGGCAACATTCTCGGCTACGAGGAGGCCAAGGCGCCGAAGAAGCTGGTGGTGACCGGCGCCCGCAACACTTTCGAGGCGCACCGGCTGTTCGACCAGATCGATTTCCACGAAAAGGAATTGCTGCCGTTCTACGACCTGCATCTCAAAGGCAAGAACAACGGCTTCATGGCCACCGAGCCGATCCGGCTGTTCGTGCGCGGCGCCAATGTGTGGCGCGCCGAAGACGCGTGGCCGCCGCGCGCGACGACGACGGAGTTCTACTTGCGCAAAGGTCCGTCGGGCAGCGTCACCTCGCTCAACGACGGCGGCCTGTCGACCGATAGGCCGGCCGACGACGAAGCGCCGACGAGCTACACCTATCCGGATTGGGAATGGGTCAACGGCGTCGCGGTGATCGGTTCGGACGGCAAGGTCGATCCGGTGCGCCGCGTGCTTACCTTCGTCAGCGCGCCGCTTGAGGCCGATCTCGACGTCACCGGCCCGATCGTGCTGAAACTGTTCGCGTCATCGAGCGCGATCGACACGCAATTCATCGTCAAGCTCACCGACCAGCATCCGCAGGATGACGCGGCGCGCGGCAGGGGCGAGCAGCCGGCCTATACGCCGGTGTCAAAGGGCTGGCTGAAAGCCTCGCACCGCGAGAAAGATGCCACGCGCTCGACGCCGCAACGGCCGTTCTACACCCACACCAATCCGCAGCCGCTGACACCGGGCGAGGTCTACGAGTTCGACATCGAGGTGCTGCCGATCGCCTACGTGTTCAAGCAGGGCCACCGCATCCGGCTCGAGCTTGCCAACGGCGATTCGCCGGCGACGGACGGCGTGTTCTCGCACCCCTATCATCCGTCGCTGATCGGCACCGACACCATCCATCACGACCGCGCGCATGCGTCGCGGATCATTTTGCCGGTGGTGACGCAGACGTGAGGCGGGGATCAAAATCCTCTTGGCCCGAACACCTGAATGCCGAGCTTCTTCTCCAGCGCGCGGCCGAAGCGGTATTTCATCTCCGGGCCTTCGTAGTTGGCCGGCGGCGCGCGCTGATAATCCGGCTCGGCTTCGACGCGCAGGCGAATGAAATACGGCCCGGGCGCGGCGACGATTTCGGGCATCTTGGCGTCGAGATCGGCCAGGTTGTCGATGGTTACGGCGCGCTTGAACCCGGCGCCGCGCGCCATGGCGGTGTAGTCGGCGCCGTCCTGATTAACCATCGGCATGGTCTCGACCGTCTGGTAGCACTGATTGTCGACCACGAAATGTTTCAGGTTGGTCGGGCTCTGTCCTGCCTCGGTGATCAGGCAGCCGGTATTCATGCACAGCGAGCCGTCGCTGTTGAGCACCCAGACTGGCGTGTTCGGGATCGACAGGGCGAGGCCAAGCGCAAAGCTTGCGGCAAAGCCCATGCCGCCGTGCATGTAGAACGAATCCTCGCTGCGGGTGACCGCCCACCATTCGTTTGCCGCCATGCCGAGCGCGCAGACGACCACCGCATCGCCGCGGTATTTGGCCAGCACCTGCATGCATGCGTTGGTCTTCATGCCTTGGTCCCCAACAGCCGCTTGGTGAGAAACAAGACGAACGGACGTTTCTGCAGGCGGTGCCATTCGTAGGCGTTCGGGATGTCCTCGATCTCGTCTTCGTCGTCGATGATCTTGTACGGATAATCGTAGGCCTGCAGCAGCGGAATGGTGCGGCGGCCCTGGACTTCCTGATAGACCTTGTGGTCGTCGATCGAGCCGCGGCCGCTGACGATGCAGAACACCGGGATGGCGTGGCGCAGGCACAGCGTCGCCATCTCGCCGGTGCAGGTCAAAAGCCCGGTATTGCCGAAAATGGCGACCGAGCGCACGCCGCCGAAGAACGCGCCGGCGCAGATCGCAATGGTCTCCGCCTCGCGGCCGACCGGTACGTGACGGATTTGGTTGTCCTGCGAGATGCGGCGAATGAGCGTGTTGACCCAGTCGTCGGGCAGACTGGCGGCAAGCCGCACTCCGGCTTTGACCAGTTGCGCGTGAATCTTGTCGTTGACGTCCATGATGATGAAGCCGTCTCAGGCGTGCGTGCGAGAGACGCCGAGGATAGGCGATGGCCGGTGCCCGTCAAGCTTCGCTAGGCCGTGGCTCCAGCCGCGTTCAGGTGACCGCGTGCTGCGCCTGCCCGCGCACGCGCAGCACGCTGATTAGCGCGGCGCGCTTCTTGAGTTCGGCTTCCAGCCGGTGAATTTCGGCGGCTTGGCGGCCGATCTCAGTCGATTGGCTGGCGCACTTCTTGAGCGCGGCTTCGAGCCGCTGAATGTCGGGAGCTTGGCGTGCGAGTTCGGTCGATTGGCTGGCGCGCTTTTTGAGCTCGGCTTCGAGCCTATGAATTTCGGCGGCTAGACGCCCGACTTCGGCCGATTGGTTGGCCCGCTTTTTGATCTCGTCTTCGAGCCGGTGAATTTCGGCAGCTTGCCGTCCTGCTCCGGCCGACTGGCTGGCACACTTCGTCTTAAGCTCGCCGAGGCTAATTTCGAGGCCGCGGATCGCGGCCGCCAATTGTGTCCGCGAACGATCGCGCTCGGCGCGGATGTCGGCCGTGCTCATCGGCGCGGTGGCCATGATATCCCGTGTCGTCAGGCGCACCGCGCGTTTATGAATCAACGGCGTGAACGCGAGCATCAGCAGGCAGCCGCCCAAGAATGCGATGCCGTATAAGAGCGCCGGAAAACCCATGGTCGATCCGCGTGCCGGAATTTTGAGCTGCCGAGTTTGTTTCACGGCGGCCTGGGCGGCTCCAGAGCTGCTTGCGGTTAACCTAAACCGGTGGGCATTAAGGCCTGTGGCGCACGCCTTGAGCGCGGCACCACATGCGGATGGATGGCGCGCAAACGGCGCACGGAGTACTGCTTCCTCCAGGAGAACCGCGCGAACCAGGGCCCGCCATGGACTTTGAATTCAATGCCGAGCAAAAACTTTTCGTCGAGCAGGTGCGTCGCCTTGCGCAGCAGCACCTCGCTGCCGGCGCGCTGGCCCGCGCCCACGATCCGGCCTTCCCGTTCGACGTGGCGCGGCTGATGGCGGAGCACGGCCTCATGGGCATCACGCTGCCGGCCGAAGACGGCGGCCAGGGCGGCACGCTGATGGATGCGGTAATCGCCATCGAGCAGGTTGCCGCGGTCTGTCCGCGCAGCGCCGACGTGGTGCAGTTCGGTAATTTCGGCCCAATCCGCACCTTCGCCGAATACGCCTCGCCTAGGCAGAAGAAGCGCTGGCTCGGCGAGCTCCTTGCCGGCCGCATGGTCATGAGCCTCGGCATGACCGAGCCGGACGCCGGCTCGGCGGTGACCGACCTCAAAACCAGCGCGCGGGCCGACGGGGCCGATTACCTGATCGATGGCAGCAAGGTGTTTTCGACCTTCAGCGCCGAGGCGGAGGTTTTTCTGGTCTATGTCCGGTACGGTCCCGGGCTCGACGGCATCGGCTCGGTGCTGATCGAGCGCGGCACGCCGGGTTTTTCAATCGGCAAGCCGTCGGCCTTCATGAGCGGCGAGGAATGGTGTGAGCTGCATTTCGCCGATTGCCGCATTCCGGCCGAGAATGTTTTGCTCGGACCCGGCGGCTTCAAGAAACAAATGGCCGGCTTCAATGTCGAGCGCATCGGCAACACGGCGCGCTCGCTCGCCTTCGGCCGCTATGCATTCAACGCCGCGCGTGCCTATGCGGCGACGCGCCGGCAGTTCGGCCGGCCGCTGTGTGAGTTTCAGGGTCTGCAATGGAAGTTCGCCGAGATGGCGATCAAGCTCGACGGTGCGCAGCTTCTGCTCTATCGCGCCGCCGCCAATGCCGACCGCGGTCTGCCGTCAGCCTATGAGACCGCGATCGCCAAGGCGGCCTGCAACCAGGCCGGCTTCGAGGTGGCGAGCGAGGCCGTGCAGATCATGGGTGCGCTCGGCTATAGCCGCGAGACGCTGGTGGAATATTGCATGCGGCGCACGCGCGGCTGGATGATCGCCGGCGGCTCCATCGAAATGCTGAAGAACCGCATCGCCGAGCACGTGTTCGAACGCCGCTTCGATCAGCGGCCGCCGCGCTAGCGCTTTGGCGGCATCGACGGCGAGCAAAGCGGAATGAATCGACATGCAGCGCAGCACGGATCGCATTTTGACGACCCACACCGGCAGCTTGCCGCGCCCCCCCGATCTGGTCGGACTGTTGAACGACAAGGAAGCGGGGCAAAGTTACGATAAGCCCACTTTCGATCAACGCATTCGCCGCGCGATCGCCGAAATCGTCAAGCGCCAGGCCGATTGCGGCATCGATATCATCGGCGACGGAGAGCACAGCAAAGTCAATTGGATGGCTTATGCCCGCGGCCGGCTGAGCGGGCTGGAGGAAATCGACGCGCCGGTGCGGTTTCGCGGCGCCACGCGCGACTCCACCGCGTTCCCCGGCGCCTATGAAGACATGAAGACCATGCTGGCGGCGCGCTCCGGAGCGCTGGTACCCAAACGCAAGGTGCGGCCAAAAGCGCAAATATGCAGCGGCCCGATTGGTTACGTCGGCCAGAGCGAGCTCAAAGCCGACATCGAGAATCTCAAGCTGGCTTTAAGCGACGTCGGCGCTCGCGAAGCTTTTATGACGGCGATATCGTTGTCCAATTTGGAGCTGTACTACGAGAACAGATATTATAAATCCGATGAGGAGTATCTGACCGCTCTGGCCGACGCCATGCGGGTGGAATACCAGGCCATCGTCGATGCCGGGCTGATCCTGCAGATCGACGATCCGCGCATGGCGACGCATTACAACCGCGCGGCCGGTGCTTCGATCGAGGAGTGCCGCAAATTCATCGCGCTGCGCGTCGAGGCGGTGAACTACGCCTTGCGCGGCATTGCGGCGGACCGGGTGCGCTTTCACACCTGCTACAGCGTCAACATTGCGCCGCGGGTGCACGATCTGGAATTGAAGCACTTTGTCGATCTGATGCTGCGGATCAACGCATCGGCCTACCTCATCGAGGCGGCCAATCCGCGACACGAGCACGAATGGCAGCTGTGGCAGGAGGTCAAACTACCGGACGACAAGGTGCTGGTGCCCGGCGTGGTGTCCCATTGCATCCATCTGGTCGAACATCCCGAACTGGTGGCCCAGCGCATCATGCGCTTTGCCGGCGTCGTCGGGCGCGATCGCGTCATTGCCGGCACCGACTGCGGCTTCGGAACTTCCGGCGCGGGCGACGAAGTCCACCCGGAAGTCGCCTGGGCCAAGCTCGCTGCACTTGTCGAGGGCGCGCGGCTCGCCAGCCAACGTCTTTATCGGCATTGATTGTGCTAGGCACCGATATCAGTCTATGGCCAGAGCTGATCGCTGGCGCGCGCCGCGCCTTCGACGAGTGCGGCGAGTTTGAGAAACGCAATCTCAGGATCAATCTTGCCATAGCCGGCGGCAGTGCCGAAGCCGCAGTCGGTGCTGGCAATGACCTGCTCGCGGCCGAGCAGCTGGGCGAAGCGGACGATGCGCTGCGCCACCAGGTCCGGGTGTTCGACATAATTGGTAGACGTGTCGATAACGCCGGGAAGAAGAATCTTGTCGTCTGGCAGGGCAATGTCCTTCCACACGATCCACTCGTGTTCATGCCGTGGGTTGGCCGCCTCCAGAGAGATGGCCTGAGCTTTGACGCCCAGAACGATTTTGAGAACTTTGTTGAGTGCAATGTCATGGGTGTGCGGACCCTCGTAATTGCCCCAGCAGATATGGATGCGCAGCCGATCCGGCCGGATATTGGCGACCGCGCCATTGAGCACTTCCAGGTGAAATTGCGCGCGTCTGAGGAACTGATCCTCGGATAGATCCTGGAATCCTGTGTGCCGCGACATCGCCAGATCCGGGCAGTCGATCTGCAGCACGAAGCCGGCGGCGACGATCGCCTCGTACTCCTCGCGCATGGCGGCGGCGACGGCTTCCACATACGCCTCGTGCGACGGGTAGTAACGGTTGGGCAGGAAACTTGCGACGACGCCCGGCGACGCCGCGTTGAGAAACGCGTCGACCGGCGCGGTGCTGGCGACGGCGGCCTTCATGTTGGCGAGGTCCTCGTCCAGCGCAGCGCGGCCGCGATAGGCGATTGGGCCGATGCACGTCACCCGCTTGAAAGGCCGCGCGCCGGTGAGCAGCGCCATTTTCCGGCGCAGCTCGGGAAACGGCGCCAGATCGAGATGCGGCCGCACCGGCTCGGTCGAACCCTCGTCGGAGAAACCGGTAAGGCGGTCCTTCACGTATGTGGCGTAGCTGATCTTGCTGGTCTCGCCGTCGCTCACCGCATCGATGCCGATGTCGACCTGCCGCTTGACAATGTCGGCGACGGCGCTGCGCATCACCTCGCCGAATTGCGGGAGGGCGGCGCGCCGGTCTTGCTCGCGCCGCTCCAGCCATTCGAGAACCGCGGCGCTGCGCGGCAGACTGCCGACATGCGTGGTTAGAATCCGCGACTCGCTGGTGCGCATTGCACTTTCTCCTACTCCGGTGCCGGGTCAGTGTGCAGCGTGGTGCCGAGCGCCCGGATCGATTCGGCGCGCAATCGCGCCCACAGCCGCGCCGTCACGATGCCGAAGCGGTCGTCAGAGACGATGGTGCTGTCGCGGTCGCGCGGCCAGCCGGTGGCGACAATCTCGATGATGCGGCCGGGCCGCGCCGACATGACGGCGACGCGGTCCGACAGCATGGCAGCCTCGTCCAGCGCATGGGTGATCAGCACCACGGTCGCGCCGGTCTCGCGCCAGATGCGCAGCAGCTCGTCGCCCATGAGTAATCGGGTCTGCTGATCGAGCGCGCCGAACGGTTCGTCGAGCAGCAGCACTTTCGGCTCGAGCACGAGGGTGCGGGCAATGCAGACGCGCTGCCGCATGCCGCCCGACAGTTGCGCCGGATAGGCCTTGGCGAAGCCGCGCAGCCCCATGAACGATAGTGCCGCGGCGACGCGGCGTTCGACCTCGGCCGCCGCCATGCCGCGGCGGCGCAGGCCGAAAGCGACATTGTCCCAGACGTTGAGCCAGAAGAAGCTGGCGTCTTGCTGAAACACGACGCCGATGCCGTCCGGTACGGCGCCGACCAGCGGCTTGCCGTCGAAGCTCGCGATGCCCGCCGTCGCGTGCGACAGGCCGCTGAGGATATCGAGCAGGGTGGATTTACCGCAGCCGGACGGACCGACCACGCTGAAAAACTCGCCGCGCCCGATGTCGAGATCGACCGGGCCCAACGCGTGAACGTCAGCGAGATCGCCGGCGGCGGGAAAGATCTTGGTGACGCCGCGCAAACAGATCTGCGCCGCCGGCCTAGCCGCCATGACGCATCCGCCGCTCGAACAAGCGCAAGGCCCCGTTGAGGCAGGCCGCGAAGGCGAACAGGATGAACGCCAGCGCCAGAATGTCGGTGACGGCGTGCACGTCCATGGCGCGCATCAGCGCGAAGCCGAGCCCCGACGTCGAGGCAAAAAGCTCGCCGATCAGCGTGCCCAACAGCGTCAGTGCGGCACCGACGCGGATGCCGGCGACGATTTCGGGCAGCGCGGCCGGCGCCATCACCGTGAACGCGGTCCGCGCCGGCGCCATCCCGAGAATGCGTGCGGTGCGCTGGTAGATCGGCGGCACGTTACGGACCGCGTTCATGGTGAAGATGGCGATGGGGAACACGCCGTGAATGACGCCGAACGCCACCTTCGCCGCAACGCCGAGGCCGAACACCAGCAGGATGAGCGGATAAAGCGTGATCTTCGGAATCGAATAGAGCGAGCCGAGGATCGGATCGGCGACGTCGCCGGCAAAGCGGACGAGGCCGAGCCACAGGCCGACCGCGATGCCCAGTCCGACGGCAATCACGACCGCCAGGGCGAAAGCGGTCCCAGTCGCTCGTGCATGCAGCCAAAAGCCTTGCGACACCAGCATTTGCATGGCGCGGGCGATGGTGGCCGCCGGCGACGACAGCACATCGGCGCCGAACGCCCAATGGCTGAGCTGCCACAGCGCTACAATGCCGGCGGCAAGAAACAGATAATCGAAACGCGCCGAAACTTTCATCGCTGGCCGAACCGGCGATGCAGCCGCTTTTCCCAAGTCGAAAGGCAGCCGTTGACCGCCGCCACCGCGATCAGCAGCAGCAGCAGCAAGCCGTACATGGTTCTGTTGTCGAAATTATCGTAGGCAAACGCCACGCGCTTGCCGATGCCGCGCGTCGCCAGAATGAATTCGCCCGCCACGATGCCGATGACCGAATAAGCGACCGCGAGCTTGATGCCGGAGACGAGATGCGGCGCGGCGGCCGGAAGGCGGATCAGAACAAGCTGGCGCAAGCCGTCCAGCTTGAGGATGTGTCCCGACCGCGCGACGGCCTGCGGTACGTGATCCAGCCCGAGCACGGTATTGATGATCATCGCGACGATGCCGAACATCGCGCCGATGACGATCAGCGCGGTGCGGCCGGCGCCAAACACCACGATCAGCAACGGATAAAACACAAAGGTCGGAATCGCATAATAGGCAGACAGCAAAGGATCGACTGCGCGGCGCAGGCGCGGCAGGGCGTGCAATGCGGCGCCGAGCATAAAGCCGGCCGCAATGGCAAGCGCGGTCGCGCCGACCGTATTGATGCACGTGAAAGCGATGTCGGAATTGAACTGCCCGGAGCGGAGAATATCGACGAGAGCAAAGACCATCTCGCTCGGTGGAATCATGGTGACCCGGCCGATCGCCCCCGTGCGGCACAGCAATTCCAGCAGGACGAAGATCGAGACGACGAGCAGGGCGCGTGTCAACGCGACCTTGGGCATCCAACACCGCCGTGCCGGCATGGCGCACCTTGCCTACAGCGGCTGTTGCAGATCCTTGGCCAGATAGTGCTGGTCGATGACGGACTTCCAGTCGATCGGCCTGTTCGACTCGCCGATCAGCTCGAGCCCCTCCGACATCAACGACAGCGCTTCCTTGTCGAATCCGCCGGACGACCATTCGCCCTTATAGCCGAAGTATTTGGGGAAATAGCTGGCAACCTGTTTCGGGTCCTGCTGCCACACTTTGGCGTAGATGGCGATTGCGTCGTCGTGGTGCGCATAGATGTAATCGACGCCGCGGCGATGCACCTCGATCATCTTGCCAACGATGTCGGGGTGCTCGGTCGCGAACTTCCGCGTGGTGACGCCGACCAGCCAGGTCATGCGCGGAATGAGATCGGCAAAATGGAAAATGACGCGATACTTGTCGGGCTGGAGCGTCAGGATCGGATCGATCAGCGGCGCGGCATCGATGCCGCCGCTGTCGAGCAGGGTGAGACCGCCGCCAAAGCCGCCGGTGCCGACCATCTCGACCTTGCCGGCCATTGCGGCCTGCTTCAGCGCCAGGCGCAGCAATAGTTCGCTGGTCGATTTCGGGTTGGTGAAGCCGGCCTTTTTGCCGGCGAGGTCTTGGATGGTGCGCACGCTGCCGCGCGGATTGGCGACAAGCGCGATCTCGCCGATGTGGTCGCTGGCGGTGTTGACGATGACGACGTCGAGCCCGGCGCGGATCGCTGCCAGCGCCGCCGAGGTGGCGACCTCGCCATAGGGCAGATCGCTGGCCAGCATGTTGCGCAGCGTCGTGCCACCGCCTTCGCCCGAGATGATGTGATCGATCTTGAGGCCGGCGTCGGCGAAGAAGCCCTTTTCCATGGCGACGGCCCAGGGCAGGGTCGCGGTGACGCGGCCGTATTGGCTCACGGCGAAATCGGAAGCCGCTGCGGTTGCCGGCGCTGCGATTGCGAACGCCAGCAACAACGCAGCGCTCAGGTTTCGAAGACGCATCGGGTCCTCCCTAGATGCGACGACGCGATGCACGGCACGCGGTTAATCCGCCGACCAGATGTCGATTGTCGTGCCGTCGCCGCCTGACGCGAAGCGGCTGCCGTCCGGCGAAAACGCCAGCGACCGGACATGGCGCACATGGCCGGTGACGGTGGCGAGGCGCTGGCCGTTCGAAACGTTCCACCATTCGATCGTTGCGTCGTTGCCGCCGATGGCGAGGCGTCCGCCTGCCTTCGAGAACGCAAGGGCCTCCACCTGGTCGAACCGCACGATCAGCTTGTGCGCCTCGGCGCCGGTCGCGGCGCTCGAAACGAGTACCGTGGTGCCGGTGCCGCCGGCGGCGAGCCACTTGCCGTCATGCGAGACGGCCGATGCGAAAATCCCGCCGGAGTGCTCGCTCAGAATGGTGATCAGTCGACCGGTCGCGGAATTCCAAACGTAGATCGCCCCATCGGCGCCGGCCGAAATCAGCTTCCCGCCGTCCGCTAGATAAGTCAGCGCCGTAACCGCGCCGTCATGCGCCTTGATGCGCTGCAGGACCTGGCCGTCGGCGTTCCAGATTTTGATGGTGCCCTCGGCATAGCCGGCGGCAATCCGCGCTCCGTCGGGCGAGACAGCGATCGATTGCACCGCCGGCGCATGCTCCCAGCTGTAATCGACTTCCGGCTTGAACGCGCGGATTGTTCTCGCCCCGTCAATTTGCGTGATGAGCACAACGCCGTTGAGCTCACCCGAGACGATTTGCTCGCCGTTCGGCATGAAGGCCAGGGACGAGACGCCGGCAGGGCTCGGGATTCTGCCCGATGGTCTTCCAGCCCCGATGTCCCACAGGTTCACCGATCCGTCCTGGCTCGCGGCGGCGAGCCTCTTGGAATCCGGCGAGAACGCCAGTGTCCTCACGGGCGCCGAGGTTTGGAACGCGCGCACGCTGTGCACGCTGTCGCCGTCGGCAGCGCCCGGCCAGAGCGCAGCTGCTAAAGTCGCCATCAGCGCGACGGCAATGACGGCGACGCCGGCCAATCGCAGCCGCCGTCCCTGCGGGCTTTTCGGCCAGATGATCTGATCCCACTCATGAATGACGATCGGACGCTCTGGACTTGCTGGCTTGCTCGCCGGCGGCGCGATCTTGAGGCTGGCGCTCGTGCCTGCCGGCGCAGCGCGGGCCGCTGTTTTGCGCGGCTGCTCGGAGATCGCAGCAGCCGGCGATGCTTGCGTCCTCGCGGGAGGCACCGCAGCCGCATTTGGAATTTTAGTTTCGCGGCTCGGTGCCGAAGGTTTGGCACTTTCGCCGAGGATCGCATCGATCGACTTGAACAGTTGATCCATGTGATGGTCAAAATCGCGGCCGGTATCGATTTTGACGGCATTGCGGAAGGCAAAATCTTTCAGACTCGGCGGCAACTGGTCGGCCCCCGGCATCCGTGTGTTACCGATGAGGACCGGGATCATCGGCAGGCGGCGTCGCAACGCCGTTTCGACCTCGACGCGCACCGGATCGGATTCCTCATTGATGCGTTCGACGCCGCCGCGCGAACTGCCGAGCCATTTCGGTCCGACGATCGCCAAGAGCACGCCGGTCTTGAGCAGCGTCTCGTTGATGTGCTGCCGAAAATCGATGCCGGCCGGAATGTTGTCGATGTCGCGGAAGATGGCGTCGCGGCCGTACTGGGCGATCAGGCGATCGAAGATGCGGCCTGTCATCGCCTCCGAATCGGCCCGGCGGTACGAGATGGTGATCTTCGGCATCAGGCAGAGTCCTGCCGGAACTTGGACATGCCGGCCCCTCACGGCAACGGCAGACAATAGCGACCGCTCCGCTTTACCTTGCCGCGCCTGATCCTGCCAAGGCCATTCGCTTTGCGCGTCGCTCGGAGCGTGCATCGCTGCAGCTCGTTCGGTTGCGATCATTTGCAAAAACGCACGCTTTCTGCGTGTGGATTTTTCAGCTAAACGACCGCAATCACAATGGCTTAGCCGAGGTTTTCAGCAGCTGCCGGGTCGATTGCAAAAAAGCCATTTTTTGGGCAAAATCCAAATACGGCACGCGGAGCCCGCAACGAGGCTCCCGAGGGAGATCGCAATGCACGGGGCCATGAAGGCATTGTTGAAATCGGCGTATGGGATCGCGTTGCTATTGGGTTGTTGGCTGCTGCTGCCAAGCCCGGCCTCGGCGCAGTTCGGCTTTCCCGGGATTCAGTTCAGAGTGCCGTACATCGGGGGTCCACACTACAGGACCCGCCATCACAAGGTGCACGAACGGCGCTCGCGTGGGCACCGCGAAGAGGAAGAAGAGCCGGCCGAACACGAAAAATCGGCGCCGCAACCCTTGTCGGCTCCTATCAAGGATACGCCGCCGCCGGCGGGGACGGGTTCTTCGGCCGCGGCCAAGCCGGCGGGAGGCGAGGAACCGACCTTCTCGCCGTCGCGCTGAGAAACCGCACGAACGGCTCTTGCCGCGATCAAACGTGGCTCAGCGATTTCCAGTCTCGGCCGCTAAACGGTCGAGCGCACGCTGCGCTTCGACGCTGCCGTTGGTAATCGCCGCTTTGTAGAGCGCAAGGGCCTTCGGAACGCTCGCCTCCGTGCCGAAGCCCTTCTCGTACATGAATCCAAGCCGGAACTGCGCCGCGCCGAATTTCTGGTCAGCGGCTTTTTGGTACCACACGATGGCCTGCTCGTAGTCGCGCGCCTCGACGCCACGACCGAAGAAATACATGTCGCCGAGATTTTTCTGCGCCTTGGCGGATCCCTGTTCGGCCGCTTTGCGATACCAGGCCACCGCCTCCTTGTCGTCTTGCTGGAGGCCGTAGCTGCCTGTCGCATAGAAATAGCCGAGCAGGTTTTGCCCATCCGGATAGCCGCCTTCCGCCGCACTCCGGTATAGCGAGAGGGCGCGTTGCGGATCCTTCGCGGTGCCCAGCCCCACCTCGTACATATAGCCAAGGCGGTACTGCGCGTCGGGCCAGTCCTGCTGCGCCGCTTTGAGATACCAGGACAACGCCTGGAGCGGACTCTTGTCGAGCCCGCCGCGGCCGGCGAGATACATGTCGCCCAGGTTGGTCTCTGCCTTGGCATAGCCCTGCACGGCCGCCTTGCGATACCACTCGACGGCTTTGACGTCGTCGCGCGGCAGGCCGTCCTCGCCGGCCGCATATTTGACGCCGAGCGCATTCTGCGCGGCCGGGTCGCCGCGATCGGCTGCCGGAATGAGGTCGGCTAGCGACGGCGGCACTTGGGATGGCACTGGCTTGACTTCAGCGCCGCCATTCTGCGGTGTCGCCGCGCCGGACTTTGCCGAAGCGTCCGGCAAATTGACCGGTGTCAGCGATTGTGCGGGCGGTGCTGCGGCGACCGGCTTTGCGGGTGCGGCGGCGGCCGGCGGCGGCGCTGCAGTGCGTGACGGCGCTGGAGCCGACGATGGCCAGAACATGAAGCCGGCGAAGAGAAGCACAAGCACAAGCGCACCGCCGCCTCCCAAAGCGGCCGCACGAAGCTCAGGCGACAGCCTTGCCCAGAACGGCAATGCCGCAGCCACACGATCGAAGACCGAACGCTGCTGCGGCGGTGCCGGCGCGAGCACCGGCGTCTCGAGCAGACGCGTGTCGTTGTGCAGGATTTTGGGTGCGTCCAGGCGCAGCGCCGAGGCGCCCAGCGCATCGCTGAACGCCCGCGTCGAGGGAAACCGCTGCGCTGGCTTTTTCGACAGCGCGCGCATCAGCGCGGTTTCGACCGCGGGAGCAAGGCCGGATACGCGCGGGATCAGCCGTTCCGGACGCGCATTGATCTGGGCCTGCATCAGATCGTATTCGCTGGTGGCGCTAAACGGCGGGCTGCCGGACAGCATCTCGTAGAGCACAATAGCAAGGCTGTAGAGGTCGCTGGCTTCGTCACCTTCCTCGCCGCGCAATTGCTCGGGCGCCATGTAGGCCAGCGTGCCGACGATGCTGCCGGTGCGAGTGAGTCGCTGCGAGCCGCGCACCCGGGCGATGCCGAAATCCATGATCTTCAGCACGCCGTTCTCCGCGATCATCAGATTCGCCGGTTTGATGTCGCGGTGAATGACGCCCATGCTGTGCGCATAGGCGAGCCCGTCGGCGGCTTGGGCAATGATGGCGAGGCTCTCGCGGATATCGATCGGTGCTTTGCGCTTCTGCAGGATGTCTTCGAGCGTGTGGCCGCGCACCCGCTCCATGACCATGTAGAGGTTCTTGCCGTCCGGAATGAGCGAATAGATCGTCGTAATGTTCGGGTGGTTCAACCGCGCCAGGTTTGTCGCCTCGATGCGAAAGCGTTCGACGAAGTTCGTATCGTTGAGCAATTCGGGCCGCAGCGACTTCACCGCCACTTCACGCTGTAACACCGTATCGAACGCGGCGTGGACCTGACCCAGGCCGCCTTCGCCCAAAAGTTCGCCGATCTCGTATTGCCCGATCGTCTTGGTCATTCGGCAAATCTTTTACGCGCCATCGCCGACCCGAACATTAGCGGCGTTGCTCGATGGGCAGATTAATGCGGCGGGTGGTCGGCTCCAGCGGCTTTTTGGCTTCGGGTTCCGCGTTCACAGTGAAGATACCCAGTGAGGCGTTATCGTGACCCCCGGCGGCCAATGCCGCCTCGATCAACGCATCGCACGCTTCCTGTGGCGGCAACCGCCCCGCCACATCGGCGATCATCGGCTCCGCGACCATATTGAAAACGCCGTCGGAGCACAAAACCAGGACGTCACCCGCTTCAAGAACAAGGCCCTCGGAACCAATGATCGGTTCGATCTGCGCCTTGGCGCCAAGCGCTTGCAGAATCACGTTCTGAACGGGGCTGGCATCGGCCTCTTCGGGCGTAATCGTCCCTTCGCTCACGAGTTGGGCGACCAGGGTCTGATCCTCGCTCAGCTGTCTCAACTGGCCTTTGCGCAACAGGTAAGCGCGGCTGTCGCCGATGTGACCGAGCCAGGCCTTGCCGTCGCGAAAGGCGAGCACGGTGCACGTCGTACCCATGCCGCGGCATTCCGGATGCTGCTCTGCGTATGCGAGGATTGCGCGATTGGCGGCGGCGAAGGCCGTCGCCAGCACTTTCGGCATGGCGGCGTTCAGGTCGTAATAGATCCGCTGGATCACGTCGACCGCAATGGCGCTGGCGATCTCGCCGGCGGCATGACCGCCCATGCCGTCGGCGACGATAGCGAGGCTGCCTTTGGCCGCCGTTTCGTCCTGCGGCGTGATCCAGGCGACGGCGTCTTCATTCGCCTCGCGCACCAAGCCCGGATCGGTGCGCATCGCGCCGACAATCTGCATGGGACGCTCTGACTCGGCCATTGACCTCAATCTGGTCGATCTTTTTCGGTGCTTTCAGAACCTGCCGGCGCGGCCGATCGGACGTGTACGACGGTCACTTCAGGGTCGCTGAGCCTGCAATAACTCGATCACGCCGGAAACCGGCACGGCAAACGATACGTGCTCGGCATCGGTACGGCCCATCGCCAGCAAGCCGATGACCTTGCCAGCCGAATTGAGCACCGGACCGCCGCTGCTGCCCGGGCCGGCAAATATGTCGAGCTGGTACATCTCGCCGAACGTGTCCTTGATCTTGACGGCGCCCTCGGTCTCTTTCTTTTTCGACGCCGGCAGCTTGGAAACGATGCCTTGCGTCACCGTCGGCTCGGGAATGTAAAAGCTGCGGACCCGGTTGACGCCGCCGGAGTTGGTTTCCTGAACGCCATAGCTTTCCTGCGAAACGTTCGGATAGCCGAGCAGGATCACCTTCTCGCCGGCCTCGACCTTCACGTCGGTGGCAAGGTCGAGGGTGCTCAACGGCGCGCCGGCCTCGACCTTGATTTCGGCGAGGTCGGAATCGGGCGAGGTCCTGATCAGCGTGGCATTGAAGTCGGTTCGTGTGCCGGGGAACCGCACGGTCAGGATGTCGTTGCGGCCGAAGAAATCGCGTCGACCGGTTGAGATCAGGCGCGGCCGGCTCGCCTCGAACACATAACCGCCGTTGCCCGGAATCCAGTCCGACAGATCGTCGAGCTGATTGAGAGCGTATATTCGGTAACGGCCGGGGCGGTCGTTGATGCTGTAAACGGCGCCATTAGTCCAGTTGTTCTCGCGATAATCGTTGAACCGCCACGACCATGCGGCGGCCACATGGGCATTGGTCAGGATGAAGCCGTCCTTATTGACGACAAAACCGCTGCCGCTGTGTCGATCGCCGATCGCACGATAAATGTCATCTTTGGTCTGCTCCAGCGTCAGCCAGCGCACCACTTCATTGTTGCTCAATCTGACGTAGGCAGGCAGCAGACGGTGCTCGATCCGGACCATCTTCTGATAGAGCGGGCGATTGGTTTCGCGATCATAGAGCTGCCAGCTATTGACCACGTAGACGGTGGAGTCGCCGAGCCGTTTGATGTCCTTGGGCGTGATGCCCATTTCCTGGGCCAAGCGCGCGTCGGTTTCCTGCCTGACCGAGTCGGCGTGAGCGGTAGCGGCGGCAAGCTCCTGCTCCAGCTGCTTGGCGACGCTCCGGCTGTGCATGTAGAACACGCCGCCGCCGACGATCGCCAACACCGCGATCGCCGCGGTCAGCCCGATCCAAATATGGCTCGCTTTGCGCCGCTCATCCGACAGCAGGCGCAAGATCGTAGCCTTGCCGACCGGCACTTTGGCGCCCGTTGCGGTATTGAGCGCGCCCATGCGCTGCCGGGTCTCGGCGACGGCCTGTTCGGCGGTCGCGCCGGCTTTATCGCCGGGCACGATCCGCGTCGCCGCGGCGGCATCGGTCGCCGTCATCTGCCGCGTGCGCGGCGGCAGGTTTGCCGGCCGGGGCTGGACATCGAAGATGAATTTCGGCCCGCTCGAGCCGAGCTCCACGATATCTTCGGGCAACAGCTCGACCTCGCCGGCAATGCGCTCGCCGTTCAGGAAAGTTCCGTTGCTGCTGTTGAGATCGGCGATCCGAAAATAGAGTTCCGCACCGTTTTTGACGCGAATGACGGCATGCTTGCGGCTGACCTCGTCATCGCGCTGCAGATCGTAGGCAATCCGTGAGCTGGGCTCGCGGCCGATCGTGATTTCCTGCAGACCGTCCAGATCGAATTGCTCGATCTGATTGACCTTGGACCCGCTCAGATGACGAATAGCAATTCGCGCCTTAGACGTCGCCATGGATACCCTCGCGTGCCGGCGTGCGCGCAAACGGCCGAAGCTCAATTGCGGTGCGCGGCTGCCCCATTTTCCACCCGCATAAGCTGCAGCTTCGCGAGTGTTTGCCGATGCCTTTCCTGCAAATCAGCTTACCCGAGCCGCCGCGTTTTTCAATCCGCTTTGCGAATTCCCCGCGGAAACCGGTGTTTTGTTGCGGTTTTGGTTGACACGAGAGGCCAGGCTGGCCTCTGTTCGGCACGAGGGTCAGCGCTGAAATCCCATTCAATCGCGGAGGCTAAGCTTTGGCGGCCATAGGCGTGGTTTATTTATATCGTTTTGCCGAAGGAGAATCTTTCGCTCGCACCTTCCTCGAAAGCTACCGCGCTCACCCAGCCGGCATCGAACACGATCTGCACGTTATCCTGAAAGGGTTTCCCGACAAAAAAGCGTCTGCTGCGGCACGCGCGCTATTTGGCGCGGTCCCTGCAAATCTGATCGAACTTGACGACAGCGGTTATGATATTGGCTCCTATTTGGCGGCCGCATGCCGGGTTGCAAACAACCAGTTGGTTTTTCTGAACACGTTCAGCGAGATTCTTGCCGACAATTGGCTGGCCCATCTCGATGCCGCGCTTAATCGTTCGGACGTCGGATTGGTCGGCGCCACCGGCTCTTGGCAGTCGCTCGGCTCGGGCTATGTGGCGGCGGCTTTGCGGTTGGCGCATTGGATCCGACATCCCATCGGCTATGTCAAAAGCCATTTCGAGGCGGGTTCGCACGCATCGGCCGGCACGGGCGTGCCTCGCCGCAGTTTTCGCGACATCGCTCTCAAGATACGCGGTCTCGCCGACCTTTATGAATTTGGCCGTTATCCAAATCCGCACATCCGGACCAACGCTTTCATGATCGACAGAGAGCGCTTTTTATCGCTTCACAGCACGCCCTTCAGACGCAAGGCCGACGTCTACAAGTTCGAGAGTGGCCGCCGCTCGATGACTAATCAGATTTTGCGAATGAAACTCAAAGCGCTCGTCGTCGATCGTTCGGGCAAAACCTATGACATCGACGCCTGGAGGACCTCGTCGACATATTGGACCGGCGCCCAAGAAAACCTGATGATCGCCGACAACATGACGCGCAAATATGCGCAGGGCACCGCCCAACTTCGCCACCTGTTGGAGAATTATGCCTGGTATCCGCCCAGTGCTTGGCCGATCTGGCCGCGGGCCAGCGTGGGAAGCTAGCATGCGGTGGAAGTCTCAGCTCGCCACAGCCGATCGCATCACTTCGGCAAGGCCGCTTTGAATGTCGGTCGCAGGCGACCATGACAGCCGACAATGGACCTTGCTGTTGTCGGCCACCAGGACCGCAGGCTCGCCCGGCGCCAGCGCAATGGCGCCGAATTGCGGCAAGTCCGGCCGGCCGCAGCGCGACGCAAGATATTCGACGACCGCGCGAACCGTGGTGGCGCGGCCCGTGCCGATATTGAAGGCGCCGTCCTCCTGCGACAGCAGCAGCCGGACCAGCAGATCGGCCGCATCAGGCGCATAGATGAAATCGCGTTGTTGTCGGCCATGCGTGGTCGGCATGGGCTTGCCGGCATGCAGCGCGGCGAGCACGGATGGAATGAGACGCTGCGGCGGGTCGCCGGGTCCATAGGGTAGGAACAGGCGGCCCCACGCCGCCGCAAAGCCGTGCTGCTGGGCGGCAGCCTGCACCGCCAGCCAAGCGGCCGCCTTGCACTTGCCGTAGATCGTGGCCGGCCGGATCGGGGTCTCATCCTCAATGCAGGGCCGGTCGCCCGGATCGTATTCGGCCGAACTGCCGATCCCGACAAAGCGGGCGCCGCCCTGGCTGCCGAACGCGCCGGCGAGCGCGATCGTGGACTGTAGCCACGCGAAATTCTCCGGCGAATGAGCATAAAGCCCCGGCGTAGCGATCCATGCGCCGTGCAGCAGATGGGTCGGGCGGACTTTTACGATCAGCGGCAGTGCCTGGGTGGCGTCGCGCAAATCGGCAGCGTGCCAAGTCACGCCGACGGTTGGTTCGCCGCCGCCGGCGCGGTTGACGGCATGGATTTCGCAGTCCTCCAGCCCCAGCCGGCGCAGGCAATGCATGCCGATGAACCCGGAAGCGCCGGTGACGAGGACACGCGTCATGCGGAAAAATCCGGCCAGTTGGCGTCTCGCTCGGCGATGACCGTCAGCTCTGCCGGCCATTGAATCGCAAACGCCGGGTCATTCCAGCGCACGCCCCGCGCCAGTTCCGGCACGTAGATCTCGCCCATCATGTAAAAAACTTCGCAATCGTCTTCCAATGTCAGAAAACCGTGGGCGCAGCCCGCCGGTATCGCCAAGGCATCGCGATTGTGCTCCGAGAGTTCGATGCCGGCCCAACGGCAAAAACTCGCCGAATTTTTTCGAAGATCGACCACAACATCGAAGATGCGGCCGCGCGTACAGCGCACCAGTTTTGGATCGGGCCGCGGCTCCGCCTGATAATGCAGGCCGCGCAGCGTGCCTTTGCGGCGACTCGACGAGGTGTTGCATTGCGGCCAGCCGGTCGGCAGGCCGGCCGCCGCAAACGCCGCAGCGTCATAGGTCCGCGCGAACAGGCCGCGTTCATCGGCATTGAGCGTCGGGCTCACGACCATCACGCCCTCGAGTGCCGTGGGACGAATGTTCATGGCCGGCCCCTCAGGACGAGATTGTGAGCTTCGGAATCGGCACGACGAAGCGGCCGCCCCACTGTCGGATCGCCGCCATGCGCGCCACGATCTCCTCCTTGATATTCCAGGGCAGGATGAGGAGGAAGTCGGGCTTGGTCTCGAAAATGCGGTCCGGAGCGTGGATCGGAATTTGCACACCCGGCAAATAGCGGCCCTGCTTATGCGGGCTGATGTCGACCGTATACGACAAGAGTTCTGGTCCCACGCCGCAATAATTGAGCAACGTGTTGGCTTTGGCGGGAGCGCCATAACCGACGACCGATTTGCCGCCGTTGCGTGCCTCGATCAGAAAACCGAGCAACTCGCATTTGATGTCGGCGACCGATTTGGCGAAGCCGGCGTAGCCTTCGATGCGATGCAGGCCCGCGGCGCGCTCGGTCGCGATCATATCATCCACGTCGCCGGTGCGGGCGAACGGCGCGTCGTCATGACAGGCGAAAATGCGCAGCGAGCCGCCATGCGTGGACAGCGACTCCACGTCATAAACGCGTAACCCATGCGTGGCGAACAGCTTGTCGACCACGTGCAACGAGAAATAAGAAAAATGTTCGTGGTAGATCGTGTCGAATTGCTTCTCCTCGATGAGACGGAGCAGATGCGGGAACTCGAACGTTGCCGTGCCATGTGGTTTGAGCAAAAGCTTAAAACCGCCGACAAAGTCGTGCAGGTCGGGCACGTGCGCAAGCACGTTGTTGGCGGTCATCAGGTCGGCCGATTTCCCGGCAGTGCGGAGCCGGCGCGCCGTCTCGGCGCCGAAAAACGCGACTTCGGTGGCAATGCCCTTGTCATGCGCCACCTTGGCGACGTTCGCCGCCGGCTCGATGCCGAGCACGCCGACGCCGCGCTGCTTGAAATACTGCAGCAGATAGCCGTCGTTACTGGCGACCTCGACGACCAGCGAAGCGGCATCGAGCCTGTAGCGTTCAACCATGCGCCCGGCATAGTCGCGGCAATGGTCGAGCCAGAGCTGCGAGTAAGACGAGAAGTAGAGGTAATCGTTGAAAATATCTGCAGCGGGCGCGAACTCCTGCACCTGCACGAGCAAGCAACGTTCGCAGACGTAGACGTGCAGCGGGTACGTCGCCTCGCTGCGGTCGATGTCGTCGGCGCTGAGCAGCGAATTGGCGAGCGGCGAGCGGCCGAGGTCGACGAAGGTCCGCGTCAGTTCGGCGTCGCAGAAGCGGCAGCGCCTGGCACCTGTCGTGCGCTCGGTCAAAGCTTCATTCTCACGATGCAAGCTCGGGCTTCGCAGCCGGGCGCCCTCAAATCTTCGTCGAGCCGGCCCTGTTCGATATGGCGCTCGAGGACTTTCAGCCGGATCAGTTGCGATTGCCGGAAATTGCTGTCGGCAAATGAGATTGCGCGCAAGCCGGCATTGAGCGCGGCGATCGCCGATTCAAGCGACTGGCGCGGCTGGTGGTCCGGCGCGAGCTTGCGGAACAGGCCGAAATCGACCTTGTAGGAGCGGCCGTCAGCCTGCGCCGCGGTGTTGATCGATACCGCGGTGCCGGACACCGCGGCGGCGACGGCCTCGGCGAGATCCTTGACCTGATAATTCCAACTGTCCGAGCCGGCGTTAAGGGCAAGAAAACTGCCGCCCTCGTCGCCGCGCCGCGACAGCGCCCATTCGATGGCGCGCGCCATATCGCGCACCTCGATCAGGGGACGCCACGGCGTGCCGTCGCTGAGCACGGTAATCTCGCCGGTCGACAGCGCACAGGCGACAAAATCGTTGAGCACAAGGTCGAGGCGCAAACGATCCGACATGCCGCACGCCGTTGCAAAGCGCAACGAGGTCGTAACCATGCCGTTGAGGTCGAGTTGGCGCAATGAATCCTCGGTGGCGATTTTCGACCGCGCGTAGGCGGTCAGCGGATTGAGTTGATCCGCTTCGGAACGGGCACGACCGTCCCGCGCCGCGCCATACACGCTGCAGCTCGAAGCGAACACGAAGCTCTTGACCTTGGCGGCCGCGGCCGCCTGAGCAACCGCGACGCTGGCGCGATGATTGATGGCCTCGGTGACGGCGCTGAAGCGGTTTCCCATCGGGTCGTTCGACACGGCGGCCAGATGCACGACGGCATCGAAGCCGTCGAGATCGGCAGCCGAAATCGCGCGCACGTCGCCGAAACGTTGCACGTCAAGGAGCCGTTCCGGCAGCTCGTCGCCGGTCAGGCAATGGGCAAAGAAGCCGCTGTCGTAACCGGCCAGATAGGCCCGCGGCATCACGTTGCGCAGGTGGCGGACAAGCACCGGGCCGACATAGCCCATGTTGCCGGTTATCAAGATGCGCATCGGCTACCAGAGTTTCCACGGCGCCTTGCCGTCGCGCCATAGCTCATCGAGGTACCGCTTGTCGCGCAGTGTGTCCATCGGGTGCCAAAAACCGCTATGCCGAAAGGCCGCCAGCTGGCCCTCGGCGGCGAGCCGCTGCAGCGGTGCCTGTTCGAACACCGTGTCGTCGCCGTCGATGTAGTCGATGACTTGCGGCGAGAGAACCAGAAAGCCGCCGTTGATCCAGGTGCCGTCGCCCTGCGGTTTCTCCTTGAAACTGCGCACCACGTCGGCCGCATCGATGTCGAGCGCGCCAAAGCGGCCGGGCGGCTGAACGGCGGTGATCGTGGCGAGCCGCCGCTGCGTCTCGTGAAACGCGATCAGCTTGGCGATGTCGATGCGAGCGACGCCGTCGCCATAGGTCAGGCAGAACGGCCGGTCGCCGATATGCTGGCGCACGCGCCGGATGCGGCCGCCGGTCATCGTCGCATCGCCGGTATCGACCAGGGTGACGCGCCACGGTTCGGCGCGGCGGTGGTGGACGATGGTCGAATTGTTCGAAAGGTCGAACGTCACGTCGCTGGTGTGCAAATCATAATTGGCGAAATACTCTTTGATCATATAGCCCTTGTAGCCAAGGCAGATGACGAAGTCGTGCAAACCGAAATGCGAATAGATTTGCATGATGTGCCAAAGGATCGGCCGCCCGCCGATATCGACCAAAGGCTTGGGCCGGACCTCGGTTTCCTCGGCCAGCCGGCTGCCGAAGCCGCCCGCCAGTATGACCACCTTGCCGATGTCCACGGCTCTCCCCCGCAGCAACAACTTCAGTCGGATAGCAGCATTGGCCGCGAACAAGCAATATGCCGGTACCGTGGCGCTTTTGCAGCTAAGAGCGGTCAAATGCGCCCTGCAGCAGCCTTGAGCGATCGTTCCGACGTGGCACCTTGATCTTGCGCGGCTCACGCCTGTACTTTGAGGCGCGCTATGCCACGGGGCGCGGAGCGCATTTCAGTGATCATGGAGCCCAGCTTGGCGCGGATCGGCGTCATTTATCTTTGTCGGTTTACCGAAGGAGAACGCCCGGTCCGTGCTTTCGTCGACAGTTACCGTGCCCATCCGGCCGGTACCGATCACGACCTGCACGTCATATTCAAGGGCTTTCCCGACAAGAATTCCCTTGCAGCGGTGCGGGCGCTGTTCGGCGAATTGCCTGTTCATTCACTCGAGCTTGAAGACAAAGGTTACGATATCGGCTCTTACTTTGCCGCTGCGCAAATTATCGCCGATCGCCGGCTCATTTTTTTCAACACGTTCACCGAACTGCTCGCCGATGATTGGTTGAGAAAATTCGACGACGCACTGAACCGGCCTGGCGTCGGATTGGTCGGCGCCACCGGGTCCTGGCAGTCGCCGCGGTCATTGTACCAGGCAAGCTGGCGGCGCGCGTTGTACTGGATCAGACACCCGCTGGAATATGTGCGTCGGGCCGCCACGGATCGTCAGCCGATTTGGGACAGCCGGAAAGCACAAGATGCCACTGCGCCAGTCGTGGAAACCGAAGCAAGCGATGCGCGTGTGCTCGCTCGAATCGGCCGCTCGCTCTACCGTCTCATTCGTTTCGACCGGCATCTGCTGCCTTATGCGCCGTATCCGAACCCGCACATTCGCACCAATGCCTTCATGATTGAAAGAGATCGCTTCCTGGCGCTCACGATCCCTTCGTTCAGAACAAAATTCGACGTCTACAGATTCGAAAGCGGGCTTGATTCGTTGACCAGCCAGATCATCGCGCAAGGCCTCAAGACCGTAGTGGTGGATCGCCATGGCGATGTTCACGAGCCGGCGGATTGGAAAGCGTCGGCGACTTACTGGATCGACGAGCAGAAGAATCTCATTGCGGCCGACAATCGCACGCGTGACTATTCGGGCGGAACCGCATTAGACCGTGCACGCCTGCAGGCTCACGCATGGGAGGATCCGTTGCGGTGAATCGGACCGTCGGCAGAAGCTCCGAGGGCCGTCCTGACAGCAGGTAGATAATTCCGCGCGATTGAATCTACTGGTTCCCAAAATTCCGAGTAGTCAAATGTGGCGGAGCGTTTGGAACCGGCGTAGCGTGCATTCCACCGCACTTGCGGCGCCTATGGCGCCTTGCTAAGCAACCGCCGACTTCACGGCGGAAACCGCGGTTCGCATGTTGGCATTGACACTGAAACAGGTGGATTCTGCCGTCGGCGATGTCTGGGCCGGCATCTCATCCTGGCGACTCAGCCATTTCCTGGCATGGCAGGACATCAAGCAGCGCTACCGGCGTTCCACGCTGGGTCCGGTCTGGATGACGCTGTCATTCGGCGTCCAGATTTTCACGATGGGCTTCCTGAGCGCCTTCTTGTTCGGCTCGGCGCTGGAAAAATCCTTCCCATACGTCTGCGCCGGCATGCTGTTTTGGACTTTGATCACACAGACGATCAACGACGGTGCCGGGCTATTCGTCGCGTCGGCCCGCTACATTACCCAGATCAGGTGCCCGCTGACCGTATTTTTGCTGCAGACGGTTTGGCGCAACTTGATCATCGGCGCTCACAACTCCGCTATCTACGTCGCTATTGCCTTGTTCTTTCTCGTGGTGCCCAGCTCCAGCATGGTGCTATGGCCGCTGGCCTTGCTTCTCGTCGTGATCTGCCTGTCGTGGATGGCTCTCGTATCGGCCGTCATCTCGGCCCGTTATCGCGACGTTCCACAGCTCATTGCCAATATTCTGCAGATTCTATTCTGGTTGACGCCGCTGATGTATTTTCCTGAGCAACTTCACGATAAGCGCTTCATTGCCGACTATAATCCCTTCACCCACATGATCGCACTGGTGCGCGAGCCGTTGCTGGGTGGCGAGCCCAGTCTGAACGATTGGCTGGTCGTATTGGCAATTGCTGTGTTTGGCTGGGCCGGAACCTTTTTGTTCTTCGCGCGCTTTCGCGCCCGCATCGTCTATTGGCTCTAAGTGCAGCCATGCTGTCGATTATAGGAAAAGACATTCACGTCGAGTTTCCGATTTACGACCCCCGCTTGCGGTCGTTGAAATACTCGTTTGGCATCAAGCATCTTGCGAAAGGCATCAGCCGCATCGCCGCGCGCGACCGCAATGTCGGCGGTCAGATCGGCGCCGGCGAGGCCGGCCGGATCGTCGTCAAGGCGCTCGATGGGCTGTCGTTCGAAATCAGCGAAGGCGATCGGGTCGGACTCGTGGGCCATAACGGGTCCGGCAAGACGACGTTATTGCGGACGCTGGCCGGCATTTACGAGCCTGTCAGCGGCGCGGTCCAGACGACCGGCCGGGTGTTTCCGCTATTCGATCTACAGCTCGGCATGGATCAGGATGCGACCGGCATCGAGAACATCTGGATGCGCGGCAAGATGCTCGGGCTGAGCACAAACCAGATCAAGGATGCGTTAGATGACATTGCGGATTTTACCGAGCTTGGCGATTACCTCTACATGCCGATCCGCGCTTACTCGACCGGTATGGCGCTGCGGCTGGCGTTTGCCATATCGACGGCCATCATCCCGGAAATTCTAGTCTTGGACGAAATGATCGGCGCCGGAGATGCCGCGTTCATTTCTCGGGCCGACGCTCGATTGAAATCCTTTCTCGCAAGGACAGGAATTCTAGTGATCGCGAGCCATAGCATGGCGATCCTGCGCCAGTGGTGCAACAAGGGGATGCTTCTGGAGCAGGGCAAGCTGGTCGCGTTTGGACCGCTTGAAGACGTGGTGTCGATATATGAAGCCAAGGTGCTGCCGAAAAAGGATGAGGCCGCCGACCTGTTAGCAGTTACGTCGCCGCCGCCGGCGCCTTGAGCGTTGCGCCGGGCCTTCGCGCAGCAGACTGGGACGATTGTCCGATGGCAGAGACCGCGCGGCTGATCCTTCCGGTCTGGGGCGAGGCTTATGTCGCCGAGGTCCTGTCGATCACGCTGCCCGCCGCGCTGGCGCCCGGCAATCTGCCGGCGTTGTCCGGCATGTTCGACGTCGAAGTCGTTATCGTCACCGAATCACGTCTGTTCGATTTAGTTCGCGCCTCGCCCTGTTTCCAGGCGGCCGAACGCATATGCAGGATTCGCCTGTTTCCGATCGACGACCTTCTGACCAGCGTTTTCGGCGATTACGGAATGGTGCTGACATATGCGCTGTTCCGCGGCTTTACCGATCTCGGCGCGCGGATGACCGAGACGTACCTGTTGTTGCTCAACGCCGATTTCGTCATCAGCGACGGCTCGTTGCGCCATGTCGGAGAATTGATGCAGCAAGGCAAACGCGTCATCCACGCCCCGAGCTTCCGCGTTGTCGCCGAAGACGTCGATCCGCTGCTGCGGGGCCTGCTCGATCGCGAATCGTGCACCTTGAGCTTGGCCCCGCGCCAACTCGCTAAGCTTGCGCTCGCCAACAAGCATCCGACCGTAAAGGCCCGCACCATCAACCAGAGAATTTGCCATCTGGAATGGATGGACCAATATTACTGGTACGTCGATGACGACACCCTGATCGGCTATCAATCGCCGATGGCGCTGCTCGCCGTCAGGCCCGAGCGCGTCGTGACGGAGCCTCGCGGGTTTTGGGATTACAGCTTTCTGCCGGAGGCGGCGCCGCTGGCGGAGCCGTATTTCATCGGCGATTCCGATGATTTTTTCATGATCGAGCCGCAGAGCCGCGTTACCGGACAGGAGATGATTCGGATCGGCTGGACCTCGTTTGCCGATCTGGCGCGCAGAGAATCGCTGCGGAGCACGGCGGAGCAGCGCCGCTCCGGCCAACAGTTGATCAAGATCCATGCTGCCGATCTTCCGTCCGGCATCGATGTCGTGATCGAACAATCGCGAACCTTCATGGCCGAGCTGTATCGACGTCTCTCGCCGGTCTCGGCGTCGCACGTTCACCATCCGCTGCTGAGCCGATGGTTTGACGAAGCGAGCGAGCGCCGGCGCGGCGCGCGCGATGATGCGCCGCCGCGGGCGTTCGACGGCGGCCCTTCGCCCGCAACCGGAGCAGCAGCGGGTCGCGGCATGTTGGCTCTCGGACTCAAGGCGTTACAGCAGTTTTATTGCTGGATGTTCGGGGCGCCGCCGAAGGTCAGCAAATTTCATCCGCTATGGGCAGACGTTTCGCCCATTACCGAGAAACTGACGGCATGGCAGAGGGCCGGTCACAGCAACGTCCTCTGGCTGCGTGCAGGCAACTGGCGGCTGCTGCTTAGCCGGCAGACCTGCGACGGCCGGCCGGCCGACGGCGTGGATCCGTTTTTCAAAAACGCACCTTACGACGTTTGCGTCTGCGAATTTGCGTTAAAGGAGATGCCGGAGCTTGCGCGCATCTATATCGCACTACGCCCGCTGATGAAGGACGGAGCGCATGCTCTGTTCAGTGCCACGAAAGGCGGCGGCTTGTTTGACGGTGCCGAGTTGTTCCTGAGCGGCTGCGACTTTCCCGACCTCGACGTTTCGGAAGTCAACTTCCACGGTTCGGCGTTCCTTGCCGCACTGCACGTGCTGTACATCCCAGCTATGCACCCGGTTTCGACCCAGCCGCTCGCGCGCGCTCTGATCATATGCACGCTCATCGCCGCGGCTCCGTTGGTGTGGCTGGCGAATGCGTGGGCGGCCCGCCGCGACCTGTCGATCTTCTCGTCGACGTGGACGACCCTGACCGTTGAGTTCTTGGTCAAACGCCGCCACGCGGCTGCGTCACCCCTCGCTCCCGGTCGCGCGAACTCTGGTGGACCAAGCCCATGAGCGAAGCCGCGCGTCTCATCATTCCGGTTTGGGGCGAGCGGTACGCCGACAAAGTCCTATCGGTAACGCTGCCTGCCGTCCTCGCGCCGGGAAACCTGCCGGCCTTATGCCAGTATTTCGCGGTCGAACTTGTGATCGTGACTGAGACGCGGCTGTTCGATCTGTTCCGCCGCGCCCTGGCGTACCAAGCAGCCGCGCGCATCGGCGCGGTAAAGCTCGTCGCGCTTGACGACGTCCTGACCGAGTTTGCCACCGATTACGGCATCACGCTGACGCAGGCGCTGTTTCGCGGCTTTTCCGATCTCGGCACGCGCATGACCGAGACCTATTTGTTGTTCCTCAATGCCGACTTCATCGTATGCGACGGCGCGCTTGACCACTTGGGTACGTTAATGCAGCAGGGCAAGCGCGTGATCCATGCGCCGAGCTTTCGCGTCGTTGCCGAGGATGTCTTGCCGCTGCTTTCGGCAGCGGCCGACAGGGCATCCTGCACTTTACGCCTGACCGCGCGCGAGATGGTCAAGCTGGCGCTGGCCCACAAGCATCCCACCGTGAAGGCACGCACCGTCAATCAGCGACTTTGCCATCAATCGTGGATGGATCAATTTTACTGGTACGTCGATGAAGACACTTTGATCGGCGCTCAAGCGCCGGTCGCTTTGGTGGCGGTCAAGCCGGAGCGCGTGGTCACGGAGCCGGTCCTGGTGTGGGACTTCGGCTTTTTGCCGGAGGCGGCGCCGACGGCTGCGCGGTACTTCATTACCGATTCCGACGATTTTTTCATGATCGAGCCGCAGAGCCGCGATACGGGCCGGGAGATGATCCGTATCGGCTGGACGACGCAAGATCAGGTGGCCCGCGATCTGTCGATGTGGCTGACCAAAGAACAACGCGAATCGAGCAAGCAGCTATTGACGATCCACGCGACCGACCTGCCGCCGGACCTCGAACAGATGGCCGCACAAGCGCGCACCTATATGACGCAAGTCGAGCGCCGTTTGTCGGGGAAACCGGTTTCGCACATCGATCATCCGCGTCTCGGCCGATGGTTCCGGGAGACGACGGCGCGCAGGCGTACCGCCGCCACGCCGGGCTCCCGCCGGCAGGCCATAACGAAACCGCTGCTTGACGCGCTGCAGACCATTGATCGCAAGACGTTCGGCTCGCCGCCGCAGGTCGGTCAATTTCACCCGCTCTGGGCCGACATGTCTCCGCTAGCACAGGCAATCGCAGCTTGGGGCAATGCCGGAAAGCAAAAAATTCTTTGGGTCAGCTCGAGCGCTTCGTTGTTCCACAGGAGGTTGGGCGGCGAGCGCCTCGATCTGAACAAGATTCTCAGCGCCGATCCTGCTGAGCCGGTCGAGGGCGAGGCGCCCTATGATATTTGTATTTGTGAATTGACCCTGCTTGATCTGCCTACGATCGATCGGCTCTACGCTATCGTGCGTTCTCGTGTGAAGAATGGCGGCCATATCCTGGTCTACGTCGCCAAGCCAGGCAAAGTCTTCGAGGCGGCCAATCTGGTGTTGCAGAACATCGTCTTCCCGAGCGTCGACATTTCGCAAATCAACTTCTGGGGCAATGTCAGCACCTGGTTTCTCGGCACGCTGTATGTTCGGACATTGCGATACTTTCAATCCATGCCCGTCGTGCGGGCCTTGATCGCCGGCGTCATGCTTCTTTTGCTGGCGCCGATCGCCCGGCTAGCCAATGCTTGGGTCGCCCGGCGCGATGCAACGATTTTCAGACCGACCTGGACCAGTCTGACAATCGAGTTTACGGTGAGGCGAGGGCATCGATGACTCAGGCTCATTCTTATCGCCGGTGCGGCGACCGGGAACGGGCACTACTGAGGCAGCCCCATGACTGCATCGGGAAAATAGCTTGAATGGCCATGCGATTGCCACGATGGCTTAAGCGAGCGGCGCTGGGCGTCGCAAAGCGCGCCGGTTACGTTGTTTTGACGCAACAAGAGCTTGCTCACTTGCGGGATACCGTCAGGGCCTTGCAGCATGCGGTCACAGCTCCCGGAGCTGCGGTCGATTATCAGGTGCTGACGGACTACGTAGCCAAACAGCGCAAATTCGAAGTTACCGATCCCGAATTCTTTGCTCTTTATCAGCGCGTCAAGCCTTACACGATGACGTCCATCGAGCGCCTCTATGCGATGCATAAGGCGGTCGAACACGTGGCGCGCGCGGGCCTGCAAGGTGCGATCGTGGAATGCGGCGTGTGGCGTGGCGGGAGCATGATGATGGCCGCTCTGACGCTCGCGGCGCTGGGAAAAACCGATCGAGATTTATTTCTGTTCGATACCTTTGCCGGCCACCCGCGGCCCAATCCCGAGCGCGACTTGAAGGAGCACTACGAGTTTTGGCTACAGCGCAGGCGCACCGACCAGTCAAGCTCCTGGGCGGAGGTGACGTTGGAAGAGGTGCGCGGTAATCTCTCTTCCACCGGTTACCCGCTCGACCGAGTGAAATTTGTCAAAGGCATCGTTCAGGAAACCATACCGGCGGCCGCACCGGAAGCCATCGCGCTGCTGCGCCTTGACACGGACTGGTACGATTCGACGGCTCACGAAATGCACCACCTCTATCCACGCTTGGTGCCTGGCGGCGTTCTCATTCTCGACGACTATGGCGAGATGCCGGGGCAGAAACAGGCCGTCGATGAATTCTGCGAGCGGAGCGGCGTCAAGCTGTTACTCAACCGCATCGACGCCAGCGGCAGGATTGCCGTCAAACCTGGTGATCTTCCAAGCCGGACGCCAGCCGCCATGGCTGAAAAGGCAGTTGCCTCCGGCTGATGACATCAAACATGAGACGTTGAGTTTCGTTCGCGTGCGCTGATCACCCAGCCGCGCTAAATCCAACGGGTGGCATTGCTTCGACCTGATCGGACGATGAGCGTTCCCGCCGCTCGCGCGAGGCGGTCCGACGGGGCATCGCTGCTATCGACGCGGGCGAGAGGTCCCTGCTAGAAGAGACCGCGGTCGATTGGTGTTGGGAGGTCCGGTGAGCCACGCGGCGAAATTCCTCGATGAGGTGTGCGAGACGGCACGGCGAATTCAGCCGGCGGCCCTGGAGGCGCTCTGCGACGAACTCGTCGGGTTACGCGATCGCGAGGGCCGCCTGTTCGTCCTTGGCGTCGGCGGCAGCGCCGGCAATTGCAGCCATGCGGTCAACGATTTCCGCAAGCTCTGCGGCATCGAGGCCTACGCGCCGACCGACAATGTGTCGGAACTCACCGCGCGCACCAACGACGAGGGCTGGAATACGGTATTCGCCGAATGGCTGAAGGTGAGCCGCGCCGGTCCCAAGGACGCGATCCTGGTATTTTCGGTCGGCGGCGGCAATCTCGAGAAGAACGTCAGCGCTAATCTGGTCGCCGCCATTCAGGAAGCCAAGCAGCGCGGCACGCGCGTTCTCGGCATCGTCGGCCGCGACGGCGGCTTTACCAAGCAGGCCGGCGACGTCGTCGTGGTCATTCCGACGGTCGAGCAATCGCGGGTGACGCCGCACGCCGAGGCGTTCCAGGCCGTGCTCTGGCATTGCCTGGTATCGCATCCCAAACTGCAGAGCCGCGCCACCAAATGGTGAGCGTCGTCGGTTGATCTTGTTCGATAGTCGCGCGATCGCTATTTCGGGCCTGCGAGAAAGTCGATGATGTCCTCGGCGATCAAAGCATGCCCAGCTTTGTTCGGATGAGCATCGGGCAGATAAAGGGTGGCGGCCGGGGAGCTGCTTGCGTGCATCGACTGCGTGACGTCGAGAAGTCTAAAACCAAGCTGATGGCTTAACTGCGCTAATTGTGCGGGTGCGCCTCGCGCTTCATCTCTCGCCGGGATAAAGACGACCACGAGAGACGCGCCGATTGCCTGGGTCATTTTCATCATTTCGGAGAGCAGAAAATCCATCGTTGCCGCTTGAAGATGAGGATCGACGGCAGTCGCATTCGCAGCCCTTGACAGGAGACGGCCCAGGATGACGTCGGCACCATGAACAGCCCATGGCACCGGGGCCAAGCCCTTTCGTTCATACTGGATTTGCAGGTCCGCTCGGCGAACGCCGTTTGATCTCGGCGGACGAATTTCCGGTGAGCCGTTGGCATTCAGGCTGACGTAGGAGGTGTCCAGGCAGAAGGGATAGTACGCCGGCGCGCAGGCCGAAACATTGCGGCGCCAGTGATCGGTTATGATGGGATAGATGACCGTGCGCGGCCGCGAATCGAGATTGCGTCTGAGCATCTGAAGCGCCTGCGTCGTTCCGTAGCTCGCCATCGCGAGATTTGCTGAGGCGAGATGAAGGCGCTGCGCGACAAGCGCGGCATATGTATCTTCGGCTTCAATGCCGGCCCCCCAGGTGAAAGAATCGCCAATGAACAACGCATCGAGTTTCTCGGCGGACTGCTCGCCCAGACGCGAAACTCTTGCGCCGCGATGGTCAGTATAGATGTGGTAGCTCAGCTTTGGGCTGTCGGTTCGCTGCGTGCTGCTGTTCGGGGTTGGAACAAAGCCCATCTCTGGGTCGTAAGAAATTATCGAACCACCCTCCACGCGGATTGGGAATGAGGGAACGCTCCAATAGCTCATCCAGCCTAATCCAACGACAAATGCTGCAATTGGAATCGCTGCGAGCAATAGCCAGAACATCACGGTTTTGAGCGCGTGATACTTCATGGCTGGACTTTAACCGGCATCCGTTTTCTCCAATCCTCACCGAGGCGGCCTCGAGATGATTGTCTGTGGCTCTCGGTCTAAACTGCCCGAGCGGCAACCATCCGGCTGCCACCGAACGGCCAACGCATTCCGGCAAGCGTCAGTCTGACCTCCGCCCGCGAAAGAGACGTCATCACGCTATTGCTGCGTGCTCCGGTTTTTAGCTCCTTGAAAGCGTCGAGATCGTCATCGGCGGGAAAATAGCGAGTCTTGAGGCGGCTGAGCGCCATAAAAGGCAATAAGACCGACATGTAGGATGAAGAGAACATGATGGCAAAGCCGTTACGCTCAAGTTTGCGTTCCAGTTCGCCGAGGCGATATCGCCGCTGGTGATGACCGATTTCGTCGATGCGGCTCCAGAACGCCGGATGCTGCGGTACTGCGATCAGGACTCCGCCCCCTGGCGCGATGGCACGATGCATCGAGCGCAGCACCGCTTCGTCGTCGGAGACGTGTTCGATGATGTCGTAAGCGCCGATGAGATCGAAGGCGGCCTGCGCCGGGATCGCGCGCGCATCCAATTGGGCCAATTCGGCCCGCCCGGAAAGACGGGTACGTGCGTAAGCAAGGCCGCGGGGATGTAGGTCGGAGCCGACGATGCGATCCCAATTGCGCGAGCGCTCGAGCGCCTGGAGCACTGCGCCATTGCCGCAACCGATTTCCAGATAGCGCCGCGCCTGTGCGAAATATCTGTCGACGAGGCCGACAATGAGTTCGTTACGCGCGACGAACCAGAAATGCGTTTCCTCGATTTTGACCAGCCGATCGAATGCGGCCGGATCGAAGCCGCTGGGGGTATCGGCAAGGCCGGGATCGAATATTGGAATGCCGAAGGCATTCGGAACCATGCCGCCGCAAGCCTTGCAGCGCCAGGAGATCGGCCAAACGGCTTCGCTCGGCCCGATCGGCTCGCCGGTGCCGCAATTCGGGCAGAGCCGCCGCGCCGCTGCGCCGGCAGCATTCATCGCGCAAGCGCGCTCACAGTCACGCCTGTGATGATGAGCGCGATGCCGAGCAGCTGGATTGCAGGCAACGGCTCGCCAAAGAACGCAGTCGCCCCGAGCGGCACCAATACGAAACTGAGCGCTACGAACGGATAGGCGTATCCGATTTCGAGTCGCTGGATCGCCAACATCCAAAACACGGCTGCCGCCACAGCCGCGGCCAGCGCGCTGAGGACCCACAGGTCGGTAAACATCTGCGCCAGATAGGGCAACCTCTCTTGCGCGCCGGCTTGAGCGGTGTGAATGGTCGCGCGCGCTTTGATGACGAGCTGTCCGTAGACGGTGAGACCGAGAACAGTGAAAACAAGCAAACCTGATCGCATCGGAGTTCCGTAGTCCGGTCCGGGAGTTATGTTCCCGTCGCGGCGGTGAAGCTAGCAGTCCAGTATCCTGGGCGCTACTGGGCTTGGCCACATTAAGATTGCGATACGCAAACTCGTACCGAGTTGCGCATGGCTGACGAACCGGTTCAACTGCCGCTCTCGTGGCGATCTATGAAGGCTAGGTCGGGCTGATTCTTGCATTCATCGACCGCTCAGAATACGCTCCGAGAAGCATGGTCGGGTCGAATATGAATATCGCAACGCTCGGGCCGCAGATGAGTAGGGAGATCGAGCTTTCGATCGTCACCAGTCTCTACAAGAGCTCACGATACGTTCATGATTTTTATCTGCAAGCTTGCCGCGTGGCAGGCGTCTTGAACCTGTCCATTGAAATTATTTTCGTCAATGACGGCTCGCCGGATGACAGTCTTGATCTGGCCATCAATATCCATCGGCGTGACCCTCGCGTAAAAGTCATCGATCTCTCGCGAAATTTTGGCCACCATCGTGCCCTGATGGCGGGATTTTCCTATGCATCCGGCCAGTTGATTTATGTCACGGATGCCGATCTGGAAGAATCCATGGACTTTCTCGCCGTCTGCTACGGGCGAATGCGGCAGGGCGATTGCGATGTGGTGTATGGTTATCAGGAACAGCGAAAGGGGCGATTGTTCGAGCGGCTGACGGGTGGGTTCTTTTGGTGGCTGTTCAACGCCCTTAGCAATACGAAATTGCCGCGAAACATTGTTACGGCCAGATTGATGTCTCGGCGGTACATGCTTAGCTTGTTGCAGCATCGGGAAAGCGATCCGTTCATGGCCGGCTTGTGGATGTTGACCGGTTACGTGCAAGTCGGAGTCCCGATCGTGAAAGCAAGCCTCGGTACGAGTTCTTACAGCTTGCGTAAACGTCTGGCGCAGACCGTCACGTCAATCACGTCATTCAGCGCGAGGCCGCTATTGCTTTCGGCGATTGTGGGCATTGTCATCTGTGCGATTGCTTTTGTGTTAGCGGCCTATCTGGCCGCGCGTTGGTTGCTGTTCGGCAATACAGTCGAAGGATGGACGTCGGTGATTATCTCGGTTTGGATCATCGGCGGCGTCAACCTGTTCTTTATTGGGTTGGTCGGCCTCTATATCTCGAAGATATTCAGTGAAGTAAAACAGCGCCCTAATGCGATTGTCCGCGCCGTCTACGGTCAGGTCTCGACACCCGCCGGCAGCAGGGCAGTCGCGCTGGCCAGCGAAGACAATGGGCCAATTGCCACAACAACAGCCTGACGTATTGATTTACCCGCTGTGCGGGAGCCCTGGCATGGACTGCGCGACCGAACCGCCGGTCCCTGTGCCTCGGTGTGGCGCGCATGCTTATTACAGTGACGGCAGGCTGGTTATTGAACGGCCCTGGTTCGATACGACTCCCGTCTTCGTATCGGTGGCGGACGATTGCCTAAAACTCGCACGGCGCTGGTCGGCACTGGCGCCGTTCACCGCGGTCGATCTCAATTACGTGCAAGACTATCTGCGATACCAGACGCCGTTTACACGGCGCACCTTTTGCTCAGGGGTGACGATGCTCCGTAATGGAGAACGGTGGACCATTACGAGAAATGACCCTCTCCACATCGCAACATTGCCGCCCCCGGAACCGCCGGCGCAAGACTTATTGAGCATCCTCGAGCGGGAGATTAGCGCGGCCAGCGCCGGCGCCGTATTCCATCTCAGTTCCGGACTCGACTCCAGCCTGTTGGCCATCATCGCGCGTCGGTTGCAGGCGAAGGTGCGCGCGGCGACATTTCGCACGCGCGGACGCGGCGCTTCGCAAGAGCTCGATATCGTGCAGGCCCTGGCCGAGCAATTTCACATCGATTTGGAAATCTACGATCTGACCCAGGTCGACCTTTGGCAAGAAGGCGTAAATCTCGTGCGTGATGCGTTGCCCTATCCAATTGCGCATCCCAGCCATCTGGCGCGCTATCTATTGGACCGAGAATTGGCGAAGGCGGGCGCCAAAACCATCGTCACCGGTCGCGGTCCGGATGAATTGCTCGCCGGCTATGAGGCGCACGGACCGGACTTTCAGGAACCGGATGCATACGACCGGCGTATTACATGTACGTCCGAGGGCTGGATCCACAAATTGTTTCGATCGTCGCGCCCAAGCGAAGCCCGGGCTGAGAGAACCAATTTGTTAGAGAATGGCACGCTGAGCTTAGCCGCCAGGCTAAGACACGATTTGCATGCGATCTTCGAGGCGTGGAACATCATTGATAGCGGCTTGGCGCGGAACCTTCGTGTGCACTACGTAAATCCCTTCCTCGCACCTGACGCCGCGGCGCTTATGTTTTCTCGCCCCGACCACGACAAGTGTTTCAACGGCATCTCCAAATATTACCTGCGGCAAAATTTTGCGGATTTTTACCCCGATTACCTTTTGCAAAATAAAAAAATGGGATTGATGATCGATATTCGCGAATACCTCGATGGAGAATCCGTTGCCTCCATCGTGCGTCGTTTATACGATGAGTCGTCGTTCGGCCAGCGGTTTTTACGTCGAGAGGGAATCGTGGCCTTGGCCGAGGATACGTTGTCGGGACAGGCGAACTACGGCTGGCAGATCTGGAGTCTCTATCTTTGTCATGCGACATACGCGAAATGGTTTTGCAATTAGGAAATCACCCGTGACGACGCTCGGCTGTATTCAATCGTCATATATTCCGTGGCGCGGATATTTTGACCTCATTCGACAAAGCGATATTTTCGTTTTTCATGACGACATTCAGTATACAAAACAAGACTGGCGAAACCGCAATCGAATTAAAACGGCAGCCGGCTTGATTTGGCTGTCCATTCCCGTAAGAAAAGCGACCGCCCGCGGTGCGATCGACGAGGTCGAAATCGATAATGAGCAGGACTGGGGCCGCAAGCACTGGCATGCGATCGAAACGCACTATGACAATGCCCCGTTCTTTTCACAATATGCCGACTTTTTCAAAGCTAATCTGACGCGGCACTGGGATCGGCTCAGTCATTTGAATGTCTATTTGATCTCCAACATCTGCGATGCGCTCGGCATAAGAACGAAATTCATCGATTCTCGCAGTCTCGGCCTGACCGGTCGAAAGACCGAGCGGTTGATTCAGATTTGTCGGGCATGTGATGCGACCCGCTATTTGTCTGGACCTTCCGCGCGGAACTACATCGAGCCAGACAAGTTCAAGGCGATCGGGGTCGAGATCGAGTATATGGTCTATGACTATCCGCCTTATCCGCAACAATTTGGTCCGTTCGTCGAAGGAGCTTCGATCATTGATCTTCTTTTCAACTGCGGGCCCACGAGCATCGAGTTCATTGTCGGAAAAGGCGCTAAGTAAGCATGTTACGGCCGCTCCAAGCCGCCATCGGCAATCCCGGTCGGCACATGGACGAAGATGAACTGAGCCGAGTTTTGGCTCGCTGTCCGATTTGCAATGCCGATGAAATCGAAACGCGCCTCGAGCTGCAATTCAAACCCGATGTAAATCTACTTCGGTGTAGACGCTGTGCTGCAGGATTCGCAAGCCGCATGCCGACGCCTGAGGCCTTGCGGGAATATTATGCGTCTTACTACGACATGGCCAAATACCGGGATCTGGAAGAATCCCACGTCCATTTCTCCATGCCACAGAGGTTGGGTCGACACATTTTGCGTCAAGTGAGGCTCCAACCCCATTCGGCCGTTCGCCGATTATTCGATTTCGGTGGCGGTGACGGCACCATTGCTATTTTTGTCGGACAACAAATTCTGGCAGCCGGCTATGCCGAGCAGGTTGACATCACGGTGGTGGATTACGCGGCGCCACGACCGGTTCACGATGCACGGCTTTCGATTTCCAGCGTGCACGAGGCCAGCAGCTTGGAAGAGAACGATTTCGATATCGGCATTGCGAGTGCTTCTCTGGAGCATGTTCCCGACCTGCGCGGTTGCCTTCTCCGCCTTTTGAAAGCCGTCCGTGCCGGCGGAAGCCTGTATGTCCGCGTGCCTTATGTGGAGCCCGTGATCCGTTTGGCGCGTTCTTTCGGCCTGAATATCGATTTCTGCTATCCGGCCCATCTCTACGACCTGGGTGAGACGTTCTGGCGGCGTATCTTGGCGACCATGGGCCTCACGGGATGCTATGCGATCCGTTCGAGCCGTCCCTCCATTGTCGAATCGACCTTGGGCAGCGCACCTGTCCGCACGATCGCGGCTTACACGCTCAAGGCGCCATGGTGGTTCCTTGGCGAACGCTACGGGCTAGTCGGCGGTTGGGAAGCCGTTATCGAGCGTAATCAGCAGCTCTAAGGCTTTGCAAAGCGGAGGCGGCGCTGACCCGCATCACACGGTCAGCGCCGCCTTTTCGTTGTCTGAACGCGATACGGTTTTGAATGCTACTTCACGGTCATTGCGCCGGGGGTGGCGCCCTGCGCCGTACCGCTGCCGATGCGGTTGTTGCTGGCGCTCAGATAGGTGCCCGCGCCGCCGAATGCAGTGCCGGCATTGTAGAAGCTGTTGTTGCTGACGTTCGTCGGCTGAGTGGTGCCGGCTGCGGTGAGAATTCCGGTGGACATGCTCGAGAAGAACGAGCTGTCGACGTTGAGAATCCCGCCTGCCGACACATTGGCGCCAATCGAGAGGTCCTGGAACGTCGTATTGGACACGCTGATGGCGCCACCGGTTCCCGCATTGACGCCGCCTTGCACGAAAGTAGCGCTGCCGACAATGCTGGAATTGCTGACCTGCACCACCGCAAATCCGGACGAGCTGGCCGCAAAGACGGCGTTCTGCTTGTTGTTGCGCAGCGTCGTGTTGCGCACCGCCACGAAGGCCTGCGCGCTGAGTTCTACGTCGATGCCGTTGTTGTTGAAGCCGAAGATGTCGCAGTTGTCGATGGTCGTCTGGCCGCCGGACTGCACTTTGATGCCGTTGATGCCGGGAGTAACGTTGGGATCATTGAGGAGTCCATTGATCCGCAAATTGCGCAGGATGACGAAGTCGCTCGCTCCGGCGGCAACCACGATGCCGTTGGTGCCGGCGACCAGAACCGAGGCGACTTGGCCGCCGCCGCCGTCAATCGTGATCGACTTGGTGATGGTGAGCGCGCCGAAGCCGCCCGGATCGAGCGCGTCGATCTCGCCGCCCGGCGCGGTCTTCGAAATGGCGCCGGCAAACGTCTTGCACGGTGCCGTGCGGCTGCACGGATTGACATCGTCGCCGACGCCCGAAACCCACGTCCGCGACGCCTGCGCGTGCGCGGGTGCGGTGAACAAAGCGGTCGTGAGGGTCGTCCCCAAGGCGGCAAACGCGAGTGCGATCGTCCTCATAGTGCTCCTCCACAAGGCGGCCGTTATGGCGCGCCAATGATGCATTCCCTCTCGTTGCAGAAAGTCTCAGCAGCCCCAGAGGGTTGAGAGCAGAACCGTCGAGAGGTCGCGTCAAGTAGCAACCCAAAGAGCGCGTACCCTACCCGGGCTCTTTTGCGATTAGTCGCCGCAGCAACGCCGAAGGTTCATTCTGTCCGGGAATACGACCGTAGCGAGCGAGGCCGGTCGGTCAGAACCCGGCCGTCGATCAATCGGCGCGCGTTGCCCTCAAGCCGCGGTCATCGGCTGCTATGAAACGAGCCGGCGCTAACGTGGTAGAGACGGGGATTCGAAATCGACGTCGAAAATTGTGATCTGCCGACCGATCTTCGGCAACAAAGCAAGGATCGGCACAGGAATAACGAAGGCGGCGCTGACCGCGTCACGTGGTCAGCGCCGCCTTTTCGTTGTCTGAACGCGATGCGGTTTTGAGTGCTACTTCACGGTCATCGCGCCGGGAGTGGCGCCCTGCGCCGTACCGCTGCCGATGTTGTTGTTGTTGGCGCTCAGATAGGAGCCCGCGCCGCCGAATGCAGTGCCGGCATTGTAGAAGCTGTTATTGCTGACGTTCGTCGGCTGGGTCGTGCCGGCTGCGGTGAGAATTCCAGTCGTCATGCTCGAGAAGAACGAGCTGTCGACGTTGAGAATCCCGCCTGCCGACACATTGGCGCCAGTCGAGAGGTCCTGGAACGTCGTATTGGACACGCTGATGGCGCCGCCGGTTCCGGCATTGACGCCGCCTTGTGTGAAGGTGGCTGCGCCGACGATGCTGGAATTGCTGACCTGCACCACTGCAAATCCGGACGAGCTGGCCGCAAAAATGGCGTTCTGCTTGTTGTTGCGCAGCGTCGTGTTGCGCACCGCCACGAAGGCCTGCGCGCTGAGTGACACTTCGATGCCGTTGTTGTTGAAGCCGAAGATGTCACAGTTGTCGATCGTTACCTGGCCGGCCGATTGGACTTTGATGCCGTCGAGGCCGGCGTTGGCGTTGCCGCCGCCGAGCAGGCCGTCGAACCGCAGGTTACGCAGGGTGACAAAGTCGGTCGCTGCGGCGGCAACCACGATGCCGTTGGTGCCGGCGACCAGAACCGAGGCGACTTGGCCGCCGCCGCCGTCAATCGTGATCGACTTGGTGATGGTGAGCGCGCCGAAGCCGCCCGGATCGAGCGCGTCGATCTCGCCGCCCGCCGCCGTCTTCGAGATGGCGCCGGCAAACGTCTTGCACGGTGCCGTGCGGCTGCACGGATTGGCGTCGTCGCCAACGCCCGATACCCACGTCCGCGTCGCCTGAGCGTGCGCGGGCGCGGTGAACAGAGCGGTCGTGAGGGTCGTCCCCAAGATAGCAAACGCGAGCGCAATCTTCCTCATAGTGCTCCTCCACATGGCGGCCGGTATGGTCCGCCAAACGATGCATTCCCTGTCATTGAAGAAACTCTCAACAGCCCCGAGAGGGTTGAGAGCAGAACAGTCGAGAGTTCGCGTGAAGTCAAGCTACGTAAAGAATGCGTATCATACCCATACTACCGCAGCGGGCAAGTCCGGGAAGTCCGAGTGCGCAGCGAAACGGGACGCCGACGCGATCACGTTTTCGGTATGTTTTATCTCCTCGGGGGCGCCGGAGCTTTGAATCCGCTTTTGAATTTGGCCGTGCCGGGGCGTTGCTACGTCGCAGCGCGCCGGACTTCGTCGGCGCTCCGCCTGATGGCAAAAAGCCGCCGCAGGGCGCCGACCGCATTGACCGGGCAGCGCTTTTTGTCGATCCTGCGCCGTGGTACGCCGGCGCCCGGTTCTGGCAAAGTTTCACTCGCACAATCCGTCGGCTCTCACGCCGCAGACCTTGCCCAAACCCTGCGTTGTGCGGCCCGGTGAAAGTGCTCGGAATGCGCGTCGTCCTGTTCAACCAACCGTGCCCACGATCGCGGGAACTCGACTACATCGCTGAGGCGATCGAGCGCAAACAGCTTTCCGGTGACGGCGACTTCACGCGGCGTTGCCACGCCTATCTGCAGTCGCTCTATGGCGCGCCGCGCGCCCTGCTCACCCATTCCTGCACCGCGGCGCTGGAAATGGCGGCAATGCTGTCCGGCGTCGAGCCCGGCGATGAAGTCATCATGCCGTCGTTCACGTTCGTGAGCACGGCGAACGCTTTCGTGCTGCGCGGCGCCGTGCCGGTGTTTGTCGACATCCGGCCGGATACACTCAACATCGATGAGTCGAAGATAGCGGCAGCGATCACCGCTCGCACCCGGGCGATCTGCGTCGTTCATTACGCCGGCGTCGCCTGCCAAATGGACATCGTCTGCCGGATCGCGCAGGAAAACGCGCTGATGGTCGTGGAGGATGCGGCCCAGGCCCACTACGCCCGCTGGCATGACAAGCCGCTTGGCAGCCTCGGACAGCTCGCGGCGCTGAGCTTTCACGAAACCAAGAACGTCATCTCCGGCGAAGGCGGCGCGCTGCTGGTGAACGACGCCGCCTTGGTCGAGCGCGCCGAAATCATCTGGCAGAAAGGCACCAACCGGCTGCGGTTCGACCGCGGTGAAGTCGACAAGTACTCCTGGGTCGACATCGGCTCATCGTTCCTGCCGAGCGAACTGATCGCCGCGTTCCTGATGGCGCAGCTGGAAGAGGGACAGGACATCACGGCACATCGCCGCAAGCTGTGGGACCGATACAGCGCGAAGCTCGCGGCTGCCGAAGCCGATGGCCTGCTGCGCTGTCCCCATCCGCCGGTCGAGCATTGGCACAATGGCCACATCTTCTACGTTCTGCTTCCGGCGCCGGACATGCGCAAAGAATTTTTGCGACAGCTCCGTGCCCGCGGCGTCAACTGCCTCAGTCACTACGTGCCGCTGCACAATTCGCCGGCCGGGCTCCGCTACGGGCGGCCCTGCGGGAGCCTTGCGGTGACCGAGGATGTCGCGGCACGCCTTGTGCGGCTTCCGCTCCATCCTGCCATGAACGAAGATGACGTGGATTACGTCGTCGACGCAGTGCTTGCCACACTCGTCTCTTCAAAGGAGAAATACCACTCGAAAAGCTCGATTGTTTTCGACTCGGCGACATCGACGAATCGGCGCTCCACCAATCATGCATGATCGCATCGCTGGTGCCGTAATCGCAGGAAGACGGACTCTGCCTTATCGCAAGTATTTCGCAGCTCGATTTGGACAGGACGCCCGAATATGGTGGCTGTTGCCGGCGCTGGCGTTTGCCGCGATGGCTGCGGTCGTCTTCTCATTCTACAAGGATGCCCTTTTCTACCGCTACGACGGCACGTTCGTTCTCACCATGGCTTTGGGCCAAAAGGAATGGATGGCCGGCGGTGTCGGCTTTTCGTTGAATTTCCTGCAAGGGCTTGGCGATATCTGGTTGCCGCTGGCGACCGGCCTGTTTCCGGGATTCGCGCTCGGCACGCATTTGGCCGACGCGCGCTGGCTGCCGGTGATCGCATGCTTCGTCTTCGCGCTCGAATACTTCTTCTCCACGCTGGTTTTGACGCGCTGCATCGGCGCCAGTCGATTGCTCAGCCTATCGGCCGCCGTGATCGGCGCCATGTTCACCATGCCGTTCTTCGTGCCGACACTCGCGGCCTGGCGGTTTTGGGGCAATCCGGATTTTATGACCTTTGTAGCGGTAAACAGCTTGGCGTTAAGCGCCTACCTGGCAATCGGCAGGACAAATTGGAGGATCGATCTTGCGCTCGCTGCCTCGGGCCTGGGCCTGCTCACTTACACGATCCTGGCAGCGCCGTTCGGCGTCGTGACCTTTGCGCCCATGCTGGCCTTCTTCGGCGCCGCCGCATTGTTCGGCGCCGAAGGCAATGTGGAACGAATGCGCAAGCTGATCGCGGCGGCATTGATCGCCGTCATAACGGCGGCAAGCTTCGGGGCCTACATTTTCGCCTTATACTATTACGCACGGACCACGTACTTTTGGAGCGATATCGCCAGTTTTTCCGTCAGTTGGAAACAGCAGTCCTTTGTGCTCTCGGAAAGTGGTCCTGCCGGTCCCTATCTCTGGGCGGCGTGCCTTGCCGGCGCTGCACTGGCGGCATGGCGCGAGCGCGGACGGCTGCAGTTGTTCGCGATCGCTTTTCTGTTGTTCGTCGCGCTGCAGCAGGCGATTTACCTCACGTCGGCTATCGCCGGGCTGACCTGGGGCGGCCCACCGCTTGCCTATGTGGACATGTACTGCCTACCGCTTTATGCGCTGTTCGGCGCTTATTTGCTTATCGGCTGGTGGTCTGCATTGGTCGACCACGGCCGCTGGGCGATGCCGGCCATGGCGGTGCTGCCTTGCTTATCTTTGCTCGCACTTCACCATCCTTTTTCCAATGTCCGCTTTCACCAGGAAAATCCGTTCCCATGGCCGCCGCACGAAACTTCGATAACACGCCTGCTGCAGGCCGAGATCGGATTGCATGAGGGCGGCGTGTTTCGCGGCCGGGTGGCGAACCTCGCCGGCACCGAATTCGAGCCGCAATATGCCTTGGCCCCCGTCATCAGTCAGCACGACTATGACGGTGCCGTCGCATTGTATACCGGTAACGACCACCGCTATTACGGCTTGTGGTATTTCGATATTCCGACCCTGATCGAAGGCAATCAATTTACCTCGCCATTCTTTCATGTGATCAATTCGCGATTGCTCGACACTCCCGAACAAAAGCACGCGCGTAATTTGACGACGGTCACACGCTTTCGGCCGCGTATCCTCGCTATGCTGGGCGTGCGTTTCGTCATCGCCAGCCGCCCATTGCCGGACCTTACGCCAAAGCAGACGCTGCTCGTCGTTCCGGGGTACCCCGAGCAGTGGACGCTGTTCGTTTACGAGCTTCCCGACGCCAAGGTCGCAGGCTATTGGTCGCTGCATCCGCGCCCGGTCGACGATGCCCGGCAGGCGATGCTGTGGATGGATGCGCCCAACGGCGCCGAGGACTCTGCGGTGTACGAGACGATCACGGCGCCTTTGGTCGCCGGCGATTCGTCTCAGATTCGCGTCTTTCGCGATCGCCTGGAAGTGGAGGCGCAAAGCCCCGGGACTTCGCTGCTGGTGCTGCCGGTCGAATTCAGCCACTGCTTCGACATCCGGCTGTCGCGACCCGGCGCCGCGCGTTTCCTGCGCGCCAACATCGATCAGGCGGCATTCCTATTTTCCGGTCCATTGCACGCCGAGTTGCGCTACCGGTATTCACCCTGGCATTTTGGCTGCCGGTTGCGCGATATCGCCGACGCGGATCGATTGAAGCTTGCCGAGACGGGATGGCCGCGTTGATGCGGCAGCCGCAGCCTGAGCGGCTTCCCCTGTAAAGACACGCCGATGCGACAATTCATCAGGAAGAATATACGCCGCATCCTGGGCCTGCAGGCTCTTGAAACCGCCGTTGCCGATTTGACACGCGAGCTTGCCGAGACGAAGGGCGGGGTGTCGGCCACGCAAGGCCAAGTCGGGGAAATTCTGTCGCACATGATCGTGCTGCGGCAGGAGCTTGCGGTGAAGCTTCGCGAGATCACCGTCCAGCAGCAACGCCTTCGGGATGCAGAATCCATAAAAGGGGCCACGGCTGAGGCCGATCGGACACCGGGGGAGCAAGCTCGGAAAGTGGCGCGCGCACTTGATTCCTTGGGCGGCAGGTGCCTGGTCGAGGCTTCGCCAAGCCACGAAGGAGCTGCACTTGCATGCTGGTACGCGCTCGCCGCCGATCTTGTAGCGCAGTTTTGGGGGCATGACGGCTGTCCTCCGCCGGACCCGTATCCGGACGATGATTTCACCCTGGATTACGCGATCCAGCGCAACGTTTTCGTTCCCGGCCCGGGCAACGAGGCGGACGCCGCGAGCGATGCGAGGCGCGTGCCCTGGCGCCAGCTATTCGGCGAGCCCGATTGCGGTGTTTTCCTGGTCTGCGGGCAGTCCAATGCCGCGAACCATGGTGAGGGGACTTATGCGCCGAAGCACGCCGTCTACAATTTCGATTTTCTGAGATTTCGTTGCGTGCGCGCCGATGATCCGCTCGGCGGTGCCAGTGGAAACGGCGGCAGCATATGGTCCCGCCTCGGCGACCTGTTGGTGGAGCGCGGGGTGTTTCGTTCCGTTGTTTTCGTCCCAATTGCCGTTGGCGGAAGCTTCGTCACCGATCTGGTCCCCGGCGGCAGCAAACACGGACGCACGACATTGGCCCTGAGCCGGCTCATGAAGGCATTGGGTCAATTGCCACTGCCGTTTTCCGCCGTGCTTTGGCAGCAGGGCGAGGCCGAGGCCAATCACACCGCCATGTCTGCGGCGGCCTACCAGGCGCATTTGCGCGACGTTGTGGCTGATTTGCGCAGCCGCGGCGTGTTTGCGCCCGTCTTCGTCGCTGCGGCCACATATTGTGAGGCCGGCCCGCACCCGTTCGATAACGCCGCGCAGATCCGAGATGCGCAACTGGCTGTCGCCGACCCATCTGCGGGGTTTTTCCCCGGTCCCGACGTCGACACCGTTGCGGGGGATGGCCGATACGATCGGTGCCACCTGTCCGAGGCCGGATTGCAGCGCTGCGCCGAGCTGTGGTTCGAGGTGCTCGCCCCGCGCGGGAGCTTGCTGCTCAAGCCGGCGTGCCGCTGAAGCTGCCGTCGATCGCTGGGATGCTGATTCTCGTTTCCTGAGATCGCAGTCACGCAGTCGTAATGTCGATCGTGAGACGCTTTTGCCGATAATGCAGGAACAGGGCGAATGCGTCGTAGGGGACCAGCTTCATGGCCAACATTTCGTCGCCCGAAACGCTGCGCATTGCTGCGCCCTCGTGGAGGACGAACCGGCCGAGCTCTGCCAGGCTGACGGTGATTTCATAATAGCTGCGAAAGTACAATTCGAGGCCTAGCGGCCGCAGATCGAACTGGAAGCGGGTGCACAAACGCGCCCGCGTCGCGTCGAGTTCAAGCTCGAGCTCTTCGCGCAGTTCGCGACGCAGCGCCGTCAGTTCGTCCTCTCCCGGATCGACGCTACCGCCGAACAAACCCCAATGGCCGGGATACCAGATGTGCGGAACGTCGTCGCGCAATTGCAAGACATAGCGGCGGTCCGCTGCGAGCAAGATTGCCGCGACGGCGTTGCCGGTCTGCAGCTTGGGCGTGCTGTTCATGCCAACTCCGGATCAAAAAGCTGCGGCGCTACCGGCAACTTCACGCCGCCAGCGCGCCATTTCGGCTGCGCAAGGAGGCGTGAGCAAGCTATTCGCGGCCGAGAATGAACGCGGGTGGCCGGCTGATTGGTGATCACGACAGTACTAGCTTTTCGTTGGTCCCGCGTGATCTATCCATCGGTACACGTTATGGTTTAATCCGCATGTGTTTGTCATTGACTCTCAATTTCGGCACGTTACGATTGTGCATTGGCGGTCGAGAATCGTCGGGGCGACGATGATGTCTTCGAATTGTTGCGTTAGCGCGCTAGAGCACGCGCGTGGTCGAGACGGAGCGTATGCGGTCAATCGCCGTCTCGGCGGCGCGTTCACGGGCAAAATCCTGAACATCGTGCATCTGCTGGATTGACGGCTCCCCGCGGCATCGGGGCGCTTGGAGCTGCTTCGGCAGCATAACGGGAGGGCAGCGACATGGCGACCAAATACTACGATCCGAGCATTACATTGCCCGCCTTCAACGACAGCAGCGCGACTTCCGACGCACCGGGGACGAATGTCAACACGGCGGTCGGGAATGGGAAGGGCCCATCCTTTTTCAGCGGACCGGAGGTGGCGCATCTGACCGAAGCACAGGATCTTTCGTCGGGCAATCTGACGGCTGACGGCGAGCTGTTTATCAAGGACCTCAGTAAACCCGCCAGCCTCGACATTTCGGCCACCGTTACGGCGTCGCGCTCGAGCGGTAGCGCGGTGCCGTTGTCCGACGCAACATTGCGGGCTGCACTCACTACCGCATTCAAGGAATACAACAACGGCGGCGTTCGCAGCGAAATCGACTGGAACTTCTTGCTGCCCAACGGCGCCGTGAACTTCCTTTCGGCCGGCGAGACGCTGACACTGACCTACGACATCACCTTTACCGATCCATCCGGCGGTTCGGCGACGCAGTCCGTGACCGTGACGGTCCTCGGCGTCAATCATCCCCCCGTGTTCACCAGCGGTCCGGAAGCGGCTTCGGTTGCCGAACTCGCAAACACCACCGGCTCCCCCACGCTCGACACGACACCGACCGGGACATTGACGTTCACCGATCAGGACATCTCCAATACGCATACGGTCGCAGTTTCCGTCGCCTCCGAGACCTGGAGCGGCGGTTCGAATATTCCGACGGCAACGCGCGCCGATCTGGCGAATGCGTTGGCTACAGCGCTCAACGATTCGACGGGCAGCGGCTCGGGCAGCGTGAACTGGACGTTCAGCATCCCGGACAAAGATCTCGACTTCCTCGGCCAGGGCGAAACCTTGACGACCGTCTATGACGTGAAGGTTTCCGACGGGAGCGCGACCGCCGACCAGCTCGTCACGATCACCGCGGTCGGGGCCAACGATCCCGTGACGATAACCAGCGGCGCCGAGTCCGGGACCGTGGCGGAGCAACCCAACGCGACGGGATCGTCGACACCCGATACGTCGGCTCCGGGAACGCTGAGTTTCACCGACGCCGATCTGAGCGACACCCACACGGTCGCCGTAAACCTCGATTCAGCAGTGTGGTCGGTCAATCCGTTCGTTCTGCCGTTCCAAACGCTGACGGATTTGCAGTCGGCCTTGGCGACCACGCTGAACGATTCGACCGGCACCGGTTCGGGCAGCGTCAACTGGAGCTTTAGTATCCCCGACATGGATCTCGACTTCCTCGGCGCCGGTGAAACATTGACGGCGACCTACGACGTCACGGTCTCAGACGCGGCGGGGAGCACTTCGACCCAGAATGTGGTGATCACGATGACCGGCGCGACAGACCCGCTGGTCGTGAACCCGGCCACCAACTCGGTTTCCGATACCGCGGCTACCGACGCCGGCTCCGTCCTTGGCGCTGGGAACCTGATGACTGACGGCTTCGTCAGCACCGCCGACCTGAGCACGTCGATCAGCGTAACGGCGGTCGACGGCCAAGCCGGTAATGTCGACAATTTTGTTGCCGGAACCTACGGCGATCTGTTCGTCGACGCGAGCGGTTCCTATTTCTATGTCGCCAACTCTGCCGTCGACGCCTTGCAAATCGGCGACAATGTGACCGACCAGTTCAATTTCACGGTCACCGACAGCTTGGGCCGCACCGAGACGACGACGCTGACCTTCGATATCGCCGGTGCCGACGACGCGCCGGTCATTACATCGGCGGACGCCGTCGGTGCGATGACCAAGGACGCCGGACCGAGCACAATTGTCAACGGCGGATTTGAAACCGGTACTCTTTCCGGGTGGAGCGCCAGCAGTTCGGTCAGTGCCGCCGAATTCTTCCTCGGCGGCGAGTTCGGCAATTGGGTTGCTTTGCTGGGGCCAGGCAGTTCGCAGTCGCTGTCGCAGGCCGTCGCGACAACTCCCGGACAGCAATACACGCTGAGTTTCGTCGTCGACGGCGATCCGGATGCGTCCTCGAGCCCGCTGACCGTCACGTGGGACGGCGCCACTATCCTCTCGCTCGACCAGGTCCCGCTCGGCTTCACCCAATACACGTTCACCGTCACCGGCGATGCGTCCGCAGCAACGACGGCGCTCGGTTTCAACTATAGCGACGACGGCAGCGGGATTCTGCTTGATCAGGTGGCGGTCAATCCCGACACCAACCCGGCAACCGAAAGCGCGCAAGGAGCCATCAATTTTACCGACGCCGAGACCGGCGACACCCATGTGGCAAGCTTCCAGCCCAACGCCGACGGCTACGTGGGCACGTTCTCGCTCGATCCCGTGAGCGAGGTGCCGGGCACCGGTTCGCTCGAATGGCACTTCACGGTCGATAATTCGGCGCTCAGTTTCCTATCGCAGGGCCAGACGCTGACCCAAGACTACTTGGTCACGATCACCGACGAGCACGGCGCCTCGGTTACCCAGGACGTGACCATCGTCATCAATGGTGCCGGTGATCCGCCGGCCTCGTCCTCGTTTATGGTATCCGATCCGGGCCCGTCCTCGTCGATGGCATCGCAGCCAGCGCCGTCGTCGTTCATGGTGTCGGACCCGGGGCCGTCCTCGTTGATGGCATCGCAGCCAGCGCCCTCGTCGTTCATGGCGTCGGACCCAGGGCCGTCCTCATTCATGGCATCCGATCCGGGGCCGTCCTCGTTCATGGCGTCCGACCCAGGACCGTCCTCGTTCATGGCATCCGATCCGGGGCCGTCCTCGTACATGGCATCCGATCCGGTCGGGCCGAGCAACTGGCTGACGCAGGCCATGCAAGCGCCCCCGAGCGGCGCGGCAGGCTGGCTGACACAGGCCATGCCAGCGAGCGGCGTGGCAGGCTGGCTGACGCAGGCTATGCCAGCGAGCGGCGCGCTGGCGACTGGTTCGGGCCCGGTCATCGGCATCGAAAGCGAACCTATCGGCGGGACGATACCGGTTGCGCCCTTGGCAATGCCGAATCTTCAGACCCACACAGCCTGAGAAGCGAGAGATTGGCTCCGCCCCTGCTCCTTGGCGATCATCCAAAAATGGGTGCCTCGATTTTCGAGCGCACCCATTTTTTGATTTATGATCTAAACGACCCGTGACCCAGGATGAATGCGGCAGCTTCGGGCAGCGATTCCGCCACCTTGTCGGGAAAGTTTGCGCCGTCCTGTTTGTAGCCGTAATCGATGAAAATGGTCGAGCACCCGGCCGCACGGCCAGCCGCGACATCGCGCCAGCGGTCCCCGATCACAAAGCTCCGCGCCAGATCGATGCCATGTTCGGCGGCTGCCGCGAGGATAAGACCTGGCTTCGGCTTGCGGCACTCGCAGCCGGCCGCGTCGTTATGGAAGCAGGTCCTGATATCGTCGACCGGCAGCCGCGCGCGGACGATGTCGTGCATGGCTTCAACCGTGGCGCGCTCGGTCAAACCGTTGGCGACATCCGGCTGGTTGGTGATCACGACGACCAGGTAGCCGTGCTCCTTAAGCTGCCGCACCGCATGCTCGACACCGGGTAAAATGCGAAACTCGGCAAGGGTCGTGGGCGCCACCGGACGGCCATCGCGCTCCAGATTGGCGTTGATGACGCCGTCACGATCGAGGAAAACAGCGCGCCGCACCTGCGATCGACCCTCGGCGAAGATGTGTGAAGCGTCTGCGCCACGGCGCCTGCTGAAGCGCTGGTTATCCGGTCGCTTTGTCGGCCCGTAGCTCTTGCGGCGGCGGCTTGTGGCCGCCGAGCAGGTTGCCGGTCCAATTATCGAGGCGCTCGATCAGATTGTAGTAGGTGTATTCGGGCGAGTGCCGGATCAGCAGGCCGTCCTTGATCTCTTCCTTGTACTCGTACTGCGCCCAGCCGTTGCAGCCCTTGCAGAACGGCACTTTATCCCACTGGGCGGTCTCGTGGTAATAGCGCGCCTTGGCGAACTCCTCGCCGTGCCAAACGGCTTCGACGCCGCTGTCGAATACGTTGCCCATGTCGGTGGCGCGCACGCCATCGAGGCAGCACAGCCGGACGCTGCCGTCATTGTGCACCGGCATGGTCTTGTAGATGACCGCGCAGGGCACGCGCTTCTCCGGCTCGATCATGTCCGGGAACGTGCCGTTCTCGAACACGATGCCCATGCGCACCACGTCGACCACGCCGACCCAGCGGTCGACGAACGCCTGCTCCTCGTGGCGATTGGTCCCCTGCGCCGTGAAGGAAACGCCGACCCGCGGGTGCTCGCGGTCGCCGCGCACGCGCAGCATGCGGAATACCGCGGCCTCGATCTTGGCCAGCTTGTCGACGCCGCGCACCTTCTTCAATGTTTCCGGCGTGGTCGAATCCAGGCTGAACATGATGGAATCGACCTTGATCTGGCAGAAGAATTCCGCGAGGTCTTCGGTCAGTGTCAGGCCATTGGTGTTCATCGCGATGGCGATGCCGCGCCGCTTCATGTCGGCCAGCACCTCGCGCAGGTTGGGAATGAGCAGCGGCTCGCCGTAGATGCTCGGCGCCACCATCGGCTGCCGGGTGGTAAACTCATCGAGCATCTTGCGCGCGGCATCGAGATTCATGATGCCTTTGAGCGGATCGATCTGATCTTCGTCCTCAAGGCCCCACACCGGGCACATGTGGCAGCGCAGATTGCAGCGGGTGGCGAAATCGATCAGCAGGCGGTCCGGCATGTCGGGAACCGGCAGCGGCTGCCAATTGTATTTGGGATCGACCCAGTCCGCCTTGGACCAATCGCGCATCGGTTCCCCTGCCTCGCGCCGCTCTGCGCCGATTCGCTGAAAAAACTGTCAAGCTTGCACCGCCTTTATAGCGGGGCACGGAGGAGTGGCAAGCGCTTTAGGCGGGAAAGGGGCCTCATGCGCGCCGCGACCGATTGGTTCCGCAGGCCTAGTCGAGCTCGAAAGCGTCCTTGTAATCCAGTTTCAGCGCCGGGTTCTGCTCGTGCTTCTCAAGCAGGCAGTTGCCTACCACCAGCGTCTCGATCTCGGTGCCCATGAAGCAGCGGAATGCATCATTGACGTTGCAGACGATCGGCTCACCGCGCACGTTGAAGCTTGTGTTGACCAGAACCGGGCAGCCGGAAAGCTCCTTGAAGCGGCGAAGGAGCGCGTGGAAGCGCGGATTGGTTTCCTGATGCACGGTCTGCACGCGCGCCGAATAGTCGACGTGCGTGACCGCCGGAATATCGGAGCGTTGTACATTCAGCTTGTCGATGCCGAACAATGCTTGCTCCTCCTCAGTCATGGTCCGGCGGTGCTCTTTGCGCACGTTCGCCACCAGCAGCATATAGGGCGAATCGCAGTCGAGCTCGAACCAGTCCGCTACGTCCTCGCGCAGCACGGCAGGCGCAAACGGACGGAAGCTTTCCCGGTACTTCACTTTCAGGTTCAGCACTTTCTGCATGGCGGGCGAACGCGCATCGCCCAGTATGGAACGATTACCCAATGCGCGCGGCCCGAATTCCATCCGACCCTGCATCCAGCCGACGGCCTTGCCGTCGCTCAGCGATTGCGCGGTGCGCTCGATAAGCTCGTCGTCCGGCAGCGTGATGAAGCGGGCGCCTTCCGCCTCGAGGTCCCGTTGCACCTGGACGTGGTCATAGCTTGGGCCAAGATAACTGCCCTGCATACCGTCGAGCCGATTGGCGCCGATGACCCGTTCGGCCTTTTGATGCAGATAATAGGCCGCCAGCGCCGCGCCGATCGCGCCGCCGGCGTCGCCGGCGGCGGGCTGGATCCAAATGTCCTGATAGATTCCCGCCGCTTGAATCTTGCCGTTGGCGACGCAGTTCAGTGCGACGCCGCCGGCAAGGCACAGATGCTTCATGCCGGTCTCGGCGCGGATCGAACGGGCGAGCCGCAGCATCGCCTCTTCGGTCACCGCCTGAACGGACGCGGCGATGTCCATATGAAACGGCGTCAGCAGCTGCTCGGGACGGCGCGCCGGCGCTCCGAACAGCGCGTCGAAGCGCGCGTTGGTCATCGTCAGGCCGGTGCAGTAATCGAAATAATCCTGGTTCAGGCGAAACGTGCCGTCCGGGCGCAGATCGATCACCTTGTCCAGAATCGTTTTGACGTATTTTGGCTCGCCATACGGCGCCAAGCCCATCACCTTGTATTCGCCGGAATTGACCTTGAAGCCGGTGTAATAGGTGAAGGCCGAATAGAGCAGGCCGAGCGAGTGGGGAAAATGCAGCTCTTTATGGATCTTGAGATCGTTGCCCTTGCCGACCGCGCATGACGTTGTGGTCCATTCGCCGACGCCGTCCAAGGTCAAAACCGCCGCTTCCTCGAACGGCGAGGGAAAGAACGCCGATGCCGCATGAGCCAGATGATGCTCGGTGAACAGCAGATTTGAGTTATTGTAGCTCGGCGCGATTTCGCGCAGCGCCTTGGTCAGCAAGCTTTTCTGAAAAAGCTTTTCACGCAGCCAAAGCGGAATGGCCATATTGAACGACTTGAGGCCCTTCGGCGCAAACGCCAGATAGGTTTCGAGCAACCGTTCGAATTTGATGAACGGCTTGTCGTAAAAGACGACGAAATCAACCGCATCGAGCGAGCACTTGGCCTCTGCCAAACAATATTCGATGGCGTGGCGCGGAAAGCCGGAATCGTGCTTCTTGCGGGTAAAACGCTCTTCCTGCGCAGCCGCGATAATTTCGCCATCGGCGACGAGCGCGGCCGCACTGTCATGATAGAACGCGGATATGCCGAGAATACGCATCAGGCACTGTGCTCGAAGCCAACTGTTCTCGACGTCCGCATGGATCAAAACTGCTCGCGCATGCTTTCGCCGGACGGCCCCGGCGGCTCCCGCACGATCCAGTACGAATCGCCGTTGCGGGGGCCGTGCCGCCGCAGCGTGTCTTTGCCGGTAAGACGCATCAGCAGCCCGACCGGGGTGACGACCAGAAAGAACAGCAGCGCCATGACGATGGGAGTGACGATGGCGCCGAGCAGCGAGCCAAGCTTGGTCCAGGCGCGATTGGGCCAATGCAGAAGCGTCGGCCTCAATAGCGCGGCCGCCAAAAACAAGGCGGCGATGACAAGTTCCAGCGGCCACGCGCGGCCGGCACGCCACCAATTATGCAGCGCCAACAGGGCAAAGAATCCGGCGAAGACCAGACCAAACGAGCGATCGCTCGAGCTTGCCGCCGGTTCGTGGGATCGGCGGAACTCGTGATGGTCGCCGACACGGTCCATCCCAGGCCCCCTTTGACCTCTCCTCCGCTTCCGTAACATTGCAGGTTTGGCGAGGCAAACGATTTGGCTGCAGCTACTTCGAAACTGGCAGAGCCGGTACGTACCAGAATGCTGCAGATGCCCAATGCGTGGGGAACCGGCCCGGCCAATGCCAACGACCGGCTGGAGCGCAACTGGCGTGGAGGTCGAAATATTCGCCGGCGGTGAACAGCGGGGCGGCGTCAGCGTCGAATGAAATTGCGGCGCGCCCGGTTCCAACGACCATAGGCGAGACCCAATCGCCATTGGGCCCGGAATGCCCGATCACCGCATAGGATGACCCTCCTGTATCGCCTTCAATCTGGTGGCTGACAGCAACGCGGCGAAGGTAGAAATTGCCTTCGGGGAACTTTCCGGCGCCGGGCGCGGCAAATCCCGGCGCCATTTTCCAGTTGCGGTTGGCGTCGAACGGAAGCAGCTGATCCTTGCCGTCGCAGGAGACGCTCAGCGACTGGTAGCCGAAACTCTTGAGGGCACTAGTGCTTTGGCCATGGGCGGGTATGAGCGAGATCAGCAACAGGAGAATGAAATAAGCGGTCAATCGGGTCACGTCAGCTCACCGAAACCTAACGCGGCAACGCCGAGACGGAAGATGCCGGGACAGCCGCGGCACGCCCCGGCGGAACGACCGGCACCGCCTGCTCGCCGTCTTGGGTGCGGATGCGTTCGAGTTCATCAATAATCTGATGCGCCATCAAGGCATAACCGCGCGGGTTGAAATGTCCCCATTGTCCGCGAACTGGGAAGTACTGCGCAGGATTGCCGCCGGACCGCAATGCGGCGTCGACGTCCACGATCGGCAATCCAATTTGCCGCACCGCCTCGAGCACGCGCAGGCGCCAAGGCGGAATGCGTCCGTTGTAGTCATCCCAGTTCGGAATCATGACGAAGACAATGCGGCCGCCCCAGGCGGCGACGCGGCGTTTGGCGATCTCCAGGACATGCCCAAAAATGCCGATGCCGTCCTCGTCGGTCTTGAGCGAAAACAGGTCGGCGCCCAAGAGTTTGCGGACCAGCGGCAGGTTCTCATCGAGCTTGCCTTGCCACGCGTCTTGAAGATCCGGCCTGGTTTCGAATTCACGCTGCGGACCGACCCAGGCTTGCGACTTCCAGAACGCGTCGACCTCGGCCTGGCGATTTATAAGGTTCTGCGAAAAATCATCATTCAAATACTGCAGCAGGAACGCACTGCGCAGCTCCTTGTCTCTGAGATCCGAGATATCGTTGCCGTCGAAATAGAGCCACAGCACGATTTTCGGTTTGAATTGCTCGCCGTATTCCTTGAGGGTCGCCAGCGCCAGTATCGGTCCGTTGCCGCCGTTGCCGACGGTGCTCGTCGGATATCCGGCGCGCCGTAAGACCGCGGCCACGTTCTCGCTTTGATGGACGCACGAGCCGTGGGCAAACGAGTCGCCGACGATAAGGATGCGATCAGGATAGGCGTAGATCGTGTCGTCGTTATTGAAGCCGTAGCGGTCGGTATGCAAGATCGGATAATCGCGCTGATCGCCTTCGTTGCAGCCGAGCGTGACCGCTCGCGATTTGCTGCCTAAGGGCAGGAACGGCGGGAGACTGCCGTTTCCGATCAGCGGTAGGAGCGGCGGCGGATTGTACATCGTCGCGATGTCGATCCCTGTCGCGGCAATCGCGGCGGCGACCTCATTGCCATCGCGACCGTCCGGTGGGCGCGGCGACGTAAACCCGGCCTCCTGCGCGGCGGGCGCGCGCGGCGCTTGGGCTTGCTGGCGAAACAATTTGGTTTCGAGGATGGCCGCAAAACTGCGGCCGCTGAGCTTGAGCGCATAATTGCCGGCAACGAAGCTCAAGCAGATGGCGGCGGCCAGCAACGCGACGTTCCGCCTGACCTCGAAGGTCGCCACCAGGCTCATCGCCAGCGCCGCCGCCGCGGCTGTGATGATGCCGACGATGACGGCGCCCGCGTCGAACCGGTAGCCGACCTTGTGAAGGTAGTGCCAGCCCGCATAGAGCAGCGCGGCGGCGCCAATAACGATTACCGCGTTGACGGCGCGAGAGACCAGGGCCGCAGGCGAGATTGCAGGCTTCATTCGAGGCGCTGATTGATTGATCGCCCGGACCGGTAACACGCAGGGTTCTGCGAGGCAAATCGCGCCGGCTGGCTGCTTTTATTGTTCCGACATCGCTGCGCCGTTGCGCCAGCAGTTGCCGGAACCATTGCGCGACGTTAAGAGATGAGCGCCTGCGGCGGATGAAAAGTGCGGCCTTATCGGGAGGGGAATGCCGATGTCGATTGTGATCGAGTTGTGGCGCTTCATGCGCGTACGCAAGCGATATTGGCTGTTGCCGGTATTGATCATGATGTGCGTGTTCGGCGGCTTGATCGTGTTGACACAAGGCAGCGCCGTGGCGCCGTTCATCTATACGCTATTCTGAGATCGCCGTTAGCGGCACCGTCGCGGCTTCGAGCCAGGCGCATGTCGGCGCGTCGACGAGCGGCGTCAGTACCGTACGCACGCGGGCGTGGTAGGCGTCCAGCCACGCGGTTTCTTCGGTGTCCAACATCGCCGGCTCGATCAGGCGGCGGTCGATCGGCGCCAAGGTCAAGGTCTCGAAGCCATTGAGCGGCTTTTGGGCGTCTGCCGCCGCTGCGGTTTCGCCGACCAGCACCAGATTTTCGATGCGGATGCCGTAGGCGCCGGTGCGGTAGTAACCGGGCTCGTTGGACAGGATCATGCCGCGCTTGAGCGGCGCCGAGCCGAGCTTGGCGATGCGTGCCGGCCCTTCGTGTACCGATAGATACGAGCCGACGCCGTGGCCGGTGCCGTGGTCGTAATCGAGCCCGGCGCGCCATAAAAATTGCCGGGCGAAAGAATCGAGCTGCGCGCCGGTGACTCCGTCGGGAAACACCGCCCGCGCAATGGCGATGTGGCCCTTGAGCACGAGCGTGAATTTTTCCCGCACGCCGGCGTCGTTCGGCGCGCCGACCGCGACGGTGCGGGTGACGTCGGTGGTGCCGTCTTCGTATTGGGCGCCAGAATCGACCAGAAAAATCTCGCCGGGCGCGATGCGGCGGTTGCTGTTGCGGCTGACCCGGTAATGCACGATGGCGCCGTTCGGCCCGGCACCCGCGATGGTCGGGAACGATACGTCCTTGAGCAGGCCGGTGTCGCGGCGAAAGCTCTCCAGCGCCTCGACCGCGTCGATCTCGGTCAGGCGTCCGGCCGGCGCTTCGGCGTCGAACCAGGCGAGAAAGCGGGCGAGCGCCGCGCCGTCGCGCTCGTGCGCGGCGCGCGCGCCGGCGATTTCGGTTGCGTTCTTCACCGCCTTCATGGGCGCGATCGGATCTGAGCCGCGCAACACTTTGCCACCGGCATCGGCAACGCGCCGCGCGATCGCCTCCGGGCAGCTCGCCGGATCGAGCAGCACCGTGCGCTTTTCGTCGCCGAGCGCGGCGAGATCGCGCTCGAATTCGGCCGGCGCGCGCAGGTCGACAAGCGCCCGTAGCCGCGCACTCACGCCATCGCCGAGCTTGCGTGCATCGACATAAAGCGCCGGCCGGGCGTCTTTGCGCACCAGCGCGGACGCGAGCACCACAGGCGTATGCAAAACGTCGCTGCCACGGATGTTGAACAGCCAGCAGACGTTTTGCGGATCCGGCACCGCCAGCGCATCGGCTTTGACTTTTTGCAGCTCGGCGCGCACGCGCGCGAGTTTTTGTTGGCTCTCTTCGCCGGCATATTTCAGTTCGTGCAGCTCGACCGCGCCGAGCGGCGCCGGCGGCCGGTCGGTCCAGATCGTGTCGATCGGGTTGTCGGCGACCGGCACGAGGCTGGCGCCGGCCGCCGCGCAGGCTTTGGCAAGCCGCTCGGCGCCGTCGACGGTGTGCAGCCACGGCGAATAGCCGAGTTTTTGGCCCCCTCGTAGATTGGCTTCGAGCCAGGCCGGCGGCGGCCGCTCGATCAAATGCTCGATCGTGAAGATTGCGCCGTCGACTTCCTCGGCCGCCTGCAGCTGATAGCGGCCGTCGACGAACAACACCGCGCGTTCGGCGAGCACGACGGCGAGACCGGCCGAGCCGGAAAAGCCGGTGATGAAGGCAAGCCGCTCGGCGCAGGGTGGCACGTATTCGTTCTGATAGCGGTCGGTGCGCGGCACGACGAATCCGTCGAGCCCGCGCCGGATGAGTTCGGCGCGCAACGCCGCCACCCGCGGCGCGCTGGCGCCGCGCTCGGTGCGGTCGTCGAACGATTGAAAGCGTGCTTCGAACATGGCTCGCAATGTAGCAATACCATCATCGGGAAGGGAGGGTTGCCGGCCTCGCGAACACCAGCGTGGTCCAGCCGTCGCAATCCATGCGCCGCTGCAGTGTGAGGCGATGATAGGCGGCGATAATGGCGCCGGCCTGCGCCGGCAGGATGCCGGAAAGGACGGCATCTGCACCAGGCGCGAGAGATTGCGTCAGCGCCGCGGCAAAGCGCTGCAGCGGCGCCAGCAGGATATTGGCGAAGACGAGATCGAACGGCCCGCGGCGATGGAGGCGGCGAACGCCGTCGGCGCGCACCACTTCGATCATCGCACCGACGCCGTTCCTTCGCGCATTGGCGCGCGCCGCATGTACGGCCTGCGGGTCGATGTCGGTCGCCAGCACGTGCCGGTGCAGCGATCGGGCGGCGGCAATGGCGAGCACGCCCGAGCCGGTGCCGAGGTCGAGAATGCGGCGAATATGGGGGCGCTTGCCTTGCGTGCTGCAAATCCGATCGAGCGCCAACAGGCAGCCGCGGGTGGTACCATGGTGGCCGGTGCCGAAGGCGAGCGCCGCCTCGATCTCGATGCCGATCCGGTTCGGCGCGACCCGCGCGCGGTCGTGGGCGCCGTGCACGACAAAGCGGCCGGCCGCGACCGGCTTGAGCCCGGCGAGGCTCTGCTTGACCCAATCGGCAGCGGCAATCCGGCTGAAGCGGAGTTCTGACGCAGCGATGCCGGCTGTCACGGCGACGTCACGCACTGCGTCGGCATCGACCGTGTGGCTCAAATAAAACGTCACCTGCCAGCGACCGTTGGCGGCATCCGCGATGCTCACAGCGGCTTCGCCGCCGAAGCGCTCGGCGAATGCGTCGGCAAGCCGGTGCGCGGTGCGTTCACTGGTTTCGACGCTGGCCGTCAACTGGGGCTGCAAAGGTGATTGTCTCGACGAAGCCATTGGTAAGACAAGTTAGTTTCAGCTTATGCAGCCAGTACACAGGGCGTTTTTCTTTGCGCGACGTGGCAAGCCCACAGGTCTTTCTTACACTTCCATCCACGGCCTTATCCGCTGCTTTTCCACAAACTTTGCGCCGATGAGTCACGAGGTTGTCAACGGCGTGCGGGCCGGATTGGGCTAGCATGAAACCGAGCGCAGTGCTGGAGAGAATAATGAGCGGTATGCAGCGACGGGCGATTTTAGCAACGACTTTGGCCGCTGGCTTCGCGGCCGGCGGCTGGCTGGCTTTGGCCGGCGGCGCGTGGGCGCAAGGTTCGGCGCCGGATTACGCCAAACTCCTTGCCGCGCCGGACCGCAGCGACGCCGACCGCAAGGCCGACCAGCGCCGCGACCCGGTGCCGTTCCTGACATTGGCCGGCGTGCGGCCCGGCATGAAGGTGCTCGATATGGGCGCCGGTGGCGGTTACTCGACCGAGCTGATGGCGCGCGCGGTGGCGCCGAACGGCGTGGTCTACGGCCAGAACCCGGCCGACCTCGGCGAGAAGGCCAAGGCGGCGTTCGAGGCACGGCTCAAAGCGCCGGCCATGCAGAACGCACGCGCGGTCTATCAGCCGTTCGACGATCCGATTCCGCCGGACGTGCACGACCTCGATCTGATCACGTTCCTGTTCTACTACCACGACACCGCCTACATGAACGTCGACCGCGCCGCGATGGACCGCAAGCTGTTCGCCGCGCTCAAGCCTGGCGGCGTTCTGATCATCGCCGATCATGCGGCGCTGCCGGGCCAGGGCACCTCGGTGGTCAAGACGCTGCATCGCATCGAGGAGCCGACCTTGCGCCAGGAGGTCGAGGCCGCCGGCTTCAAGGTCGTCGGCGAAGGCAATTTCTGGCGCAATCCGAACGACACCCACGATTTCCCGAGCTTCAGGCCGGTGATGCCGGTCGACAATTTCGTGCTCAAATTTCAGAAGCCGATGTGAGCGTCGCGTCATTCCGGTTCGCCGCTGCGCGGCGCCCGGAATGACGATGTTTGCTCAGTACTGCGAATACCCGCCGTAATACGATTGCCCGCCATACGGCTGCGCGTAAGCCGGGCGGCCGTAGACCGGCGCCGGCTGCGGCGGGAAGGCGGAGCGGTCGTAGTAACCCGGCTGCTGTTGTGCCGGCCTGCCGTAGGAGCCCTGCTGGCCGTAAGCTTGCTGGCCGTAGGTCTGCTGGCCGTAGCTCTGGCCATAAGTCTGCTGTTGGCCGTAAGCCGGCCGGCCGTAGTTTTGGCCGTAACCTTGCTCGCCCGCGTAAGGCGCCGGCGCGCCGTTATACGGCGACTGCTGCCCATAACCCGCCGTTTCCTGCGGCGCCTGGCCGCGCGCGATCAGCGGGCCGCGCGGCGGAATATGGCCGCGCACGATCACCGTCGTGTTCGCCATGCCCTCGGCCTTGATCAGGTCGTAGAGCACCGTGGCATTGGCCGGCGACAGCCGCACGCAACCGTGCGACACCGCCATGCCGAGATGCGGCGTGTCGAAGAAGCCGTGGATGGCGTGGCCGTTGGTGTCGAAGAACACGGAATGCGGCATCGGCGCGTTTTCGTACTCGTCCGAATAATGCATCGCCTCCATGCGGTTCGGCCGGAACGTGCCGTTCGGGGTGTCGAAGCCGGGCCGGCCGGTCGACACCGCCCACTCGTAGCGGGTGGCGCCGTCGACCGCGACCAGCATGCGCTGCGAGCCCTTGTCGATGGTGATGAGGAGATTGGCCGAAGCCGGCGCGGCGAGCGGCAGTGCCAGCCCGGCGGCGAGCAGCGCGGCGCGGAAGACGGTTTTGTGGGGACGCATGTGACACCCGGGTACGTGAGATCTGCGGAGGTGAGGGCCGATTGACGACAGGGCCGATCGGTCGAGTGCTGACGAAACGAGGACCACCCGTAGACTTAGGCACGCGGCAGCCCGTTTATAAGAAGCCCGCCAGGGCCGATTGGTTCAACGCCGCGAGCAAAATCCCCGGAGCGGGCGGAATGGTGAATGAAATGCGGCGGCATTGGCGAAAACCGCACCCACCCCCTCACGACTGCGTGGCCGGCTTTTTAATGGAGCCGGCGTCATTTTCTTTCCTTCCCGCTATCTATCGCGGGCGAGGTTGCAAATGCACAAATGATCTCATTCCCGCGACGCGTTTTTCTGCGCCCGAGCTTTGCCAAGCCACTGCACGAAAGCGTTTGCCTCCAAATAAATAAGGGGAGGCGGAGCGCCGAACGGCGCAAACGGTAGTATCCGCACCGGCACTTCGGATGAGCGCATCCGAGTCCGCGGCCAGTGCGGCGAGCGCCACGAATGTTTCGCGTTACCGCGAACATCCGCTTGCGGGCGCCCTCGCCTTTCGGCGCTCCGTCGCGGTATTTTTCAGCTTCGGGCTGCGCTTGTGAGCACTTGCAGCAGCTTTTGAAGCTGCCTCAAACGCCTTCTAGCGAGCTCCTCGCGCCCCGGCCGTAGTGCCGGAGAGGCAGGGTCCGAAGCCGCCCGGGTGCGGTCTGCGAAACCGCGCGCGGGCACCGCAACTCGCTCCACCTCACGGATCGCCTCGCGAAGCGCCCCTTGGTGAGCGAGATGATTATTTTTAGTTCGCCGCGCGGCGCGAATTCAAGAAATTCCGCGGCGCGGAGCCATCCCTCTGATCTAACGATAATTTTTTCCGGCTCTGTGTTTGCTCTGCGGGCGCCGAAATTGTGACAACGCTGCCATGATTCGCACTTTTTCCATTAACCCGCGGAGAACACGGACATTTTCGAATTGGGAATCATCAACTGGCAATCGTCACAGCCGCTCCCGGATTGCGCTTCGCTCCATCCGGGCTACGCCGCTTGGCCGCAACGGCCAGCTTGCCCGCGGCGCCACGCACTTGATGACGATGGCCATCAGAAAGGTTGCGAGGCCGAGCCCGAACACGAGAACAAAGAATATCGGCGAGGCGGATTTCCGTTCCGGCGTCGCACTGTAGGCCCGCGCCGACGCTTGAGTCATTGACGCTTCGCGTGCGCGGCGCCGCGATTGCGTTTCCATTTCCGCACCCGGCTGCCGCACCGCGATCGTCTTCACCGCCAAAACGGTGACGTTCGGCTGGCTCGACGTGTCGTCTGTCGCCGGAGCGGGCGCCACCACCGGCGGGTCCGCCGCCGGCATCGGCACGGCCGCGATCGGAATCGGCGGCGCGGCAAACGGCATGGGCGCAGCCGCAGCCGGCATCGGCGCAGCAGGTGCGGGATGATCGATCTCCGCGTTCGCCACGGCAGCTGTGCTGCGGGTTTGGTGCGCAACCCGCTGCGGCGCGTGCAGATACCAGCATTTGCGCTGCTTCACCCGATCGATGCGGTAGTACCAATGCTGTCCGGCCGGCGAGGCACCGTTCGGGGCCGCCAGACAATCCTCGGCGCGAACATTGCTCCCAGCGCCGAGAGCAATGGCCGATACGCCAACCAGAGCAACAAATGCATTGCGCACATTGGGGCTGGAGATTGGCCGCATGATTCCCTCCGCTGATCCGATCTGATGATCTGACTCCCCCTGCGAATCGATGCTGCAAAAATAGCTTTTGCCGAATGTCCAAATTACGCAGCAAAAGCGGCGGTGCAGGCCTTAATTGGGATCGGAATGCGACCCGCGCCTCAAGAAAGTCTCATAACGTCTTCGGCTGATCGGGACACTCATTCGTCGTCCCCGCGAAAGCGGGGACCCATAACCACGAGTGCGCAAATAACTGCTCCGGCCGTGATTATGGATTCCCGCTTGCGCGGGAATGACGCGCGTTATTTGCTCGCCAGCGGGCCGCCGGCGCGTTTCCAGGCGTCGATGCCGCCCTGGATGTGGCAGGCCGACGCAAAGCCGGCGTCCTGCGCGGCCTGCACCGCCATGGCCGAGCGCTCGCCGAAGGCGCAGTAGAACACCAAGCGCTTGCCGGTGGCCGACGCGAGCTCGTTGAGCATGCCGCCCGCGCCGATCTGCGTCGCGAGATCCGGATACGGCGCGTGCAACGAGCCGGGAATGACGCCATGTTTGTCGCGCTCGCTCTTTTCGCGCAGATCGACGAGCGCCACGTCGCTGCGGCCGCGCAGCGCCATCGCGGCGTCGGCCGACAGCGCCCAGCCGCGGCGCGCGATCTCCTCCTGGCGCAGCCCGACCTGCATGTTGGCCGGCACCGCGACGTCCATCATCTTCGGGTTGGGCAGCTTCAGATTGTTCATCAGCTCGACGTACTCGTCGACCGACTTGACCTTGAGCCGCGGATTGAACGCCTTCTCCTCGGCGATGGTCGAAACGGTGTCGCCCTTGTAGTCGTGGGCCGGATAGACCAGCGTCTCGTCGGCCAGTTTGAGCAACTTGTTGAAGATCGAATCGTATTGCGCGCGCGGATCGCCGTTCTGGAAATCGGTGCGGCCGGTGCCGCGGATCAAGAGCGTATCGCCGGTGAAGACGCGGTCGCCCATCAGGTAGGAATAGGAATCGTCGGTGTGGCCGGGGGTGTATAGGACGTCGAGCCGCACGCCCTCGATCTCGATGCGGTCGCCTTCGCCAACCCGCATGGAGACGACGTCGGCGTGGGTCTGCTCGCCCATCACGGTGATGCAGTGGGTGCGGTCGCGCAGCGCGCCGAGCCCGGTGACGTGATCGGCGTGCAGATGGGTGTCGACGGCTTTGATCAATTTGACATCGAGCTCGCGCACGAGCTGCAGATAGCGCTCCACCTTCTCGAGCACCGGATCGATGATCAGCGCCTCGCCGCCACGCCGGCTGGCGAGCAAATACGTGTAGGTGCCGGACACCGAGTCGAAGAGCTGGCGGAAGATCATAGCCGCCCTCCTGCGCGAGGATTCTACATGACTGCGCCTGCTGCGCAACGCGCGCGCGTGCACCGTCAGCGGTGTTCCTCAAATGATTGACGCGGACATAGTGGTTGTGGGAGCGTGCCGAACAACTGTTGGGGCGATACCATTCGATGAACGGGGCTTACTTCAACGATCTGGACGGAAATGGCCAGCAGTCCGCGCTCGCCAATATTCCGGGCAGCGCGACCACCGATTACATCCTGTCGAACCTGAACGTGCCGAGCGGCACCAAAGCCGACATCGGTTACGGGTGGAATCCCGACCGCGTCCTGGCCCGCGATGGCAAGGTCACGCCTGAGATCGGCAAGATTCTGATTCCCATCGTGCAAGCCGGCGTCACCACGGGCAAGTGCCAGCGGGTCTGGCTTGCCATCGGCGGGGCGGCAACGGCCCCATTCAAGAACATCCAGACCATTCTCAACACCGGCGGCCCATTGAAGTCGACGCTGCTGGCGAACTTCCGTGCCATCGTCCAAGCCGTCAAGGACGCGGGCGCCAAGGACATCGGCTTCGACATGGATTACGGCGAGGACCCCCGATTGCTACCCCTACGCGTGTCGAACGTGACCTCCGCTCTTTACGATGAGCTCAAGTGCCCGGTCACTTTCTGTGCGAACCAAAGACTCGAATTCGGGCAGTCGGCGTGGATCGTCACGCTGCGGCAGGTTTACGCCAACCTGGGAAGGACCCAGTGCGTCGTCGGCTGCAACCTGCAGACCTACGCCGGTGGCAATGGCAACGTCCCCGCGGAATGGGTGGATGCCATCAAGAAAACGGGCGGCACCGGCGTCACCGACCCCGCTGCCTTCGTCTGGCCGGTCGTCTCCTGCGACGACACCGCCCAGCCGGTCACGCCCGCGGCGGAGCTGGCGCAGAAGCTGAAGGGCTGGCAATCCAAGGGTGCCTCGCTTTGGGCGACGCAGCCGCTCGGGCAAAAGCCGGCCGACCTGAAAGCCTACAGCGCGGCCATCGCCCAGGGCATTGCCTGACCGAGCGAGGCCCTACTCCGCCTTGACGCCGGTCTGTTTGATCACCGCGGACCATTTTGCTTCTTCCGCGGCGATGTCGGCGCCGTGAGCTTCCGGCGTGCCGGGCAACACTGCGGCGCCATTAACGGCGAGGAAGCAGCCTCTCCGAGCTGATTGACTCCAAGTAATAGTTGCATCAATGTATATAACAACTAGGGGAGGATTACTATTATGGCACTGCTCTTGCCGCCGATGAACGGCGCCTATATCAATCATCTGGACTCAGACGCCGGCATGAAGACCGTGCTGGACAATATTCCGGGCAGCGTGACCACCGACTACCTGCTGTTGAGCCTGAACGTCGCGGGCGTGGATGCAAACAACAACCCAAGCGCCGACATCAATTACGGATGGAATCTCCCCTGCATCCTGGCCAGGGATGGCAAGATCACGGATTGGACCCGCACTCACCTGTGCAAGGTCGTGAGCGCCGGCGTCACCCAGGGCAACTGCAAGCGGGTCTGGCTTGTCATTGGGGGAGCCTCCGACGGCCCGACAACGGACGCATTCACGAACATCCAGACCATTATCAACACCGGCGGCACGTTGGAGGCGACACTGGCGGCAAACTTCAAAGCCATTTACCTCGCCATCAACAACATCACGGGTGTCGAGTCCGTCGGCTTCGACATGGATTACGAGGAGGACCTCGACTCCCTGACCACGGCCGTGACGAGCGTGAGCATTTTTGTTTATAACCACACCGGCTGCTCCATCACCTTCTGTCCGTTCCAAGGCGGCGAATATCCCCGCGGGAGCGGGAAATTCCCGGGCGAGCAAAAGTGGCTGGATGCGCTCAAGAAGGTCAATTCCTTCACAAACGGCAAGGTCGTTGGCTACAACCTGCAAACCTATTCGGGTGGCGGTTCCAACAACCCGAAGCAATGGGCGGATTATATCAAGAACAATGCGGCAGGAACCGGCGTCCGCCCCGCCGACGCTGCTGGCTTCGTCTGGCCGATCGTCTCCAATGGCACAGACGCCGCCACGCCGAAGTACGACCCGAGCGAAGTGGTCAAGCAGCTAACGGACTGGGGCTCGGCGGCCGGGCCGGGCCGCGGCAACGGATTTCATTCGAGCGGAGCCTCGCTTTGGGCCACGTCGGGCTTGTCCGACCCGCCGCTACCTCCCAACACGCTAACGGCGTACAGCAAGGCCATCGCGCAGGGTATTGCGTGACCGAGCGCGCTGCTACTCCGCCTTGACGCCTTTTTTTGATCGCGACGGATCACTTCGCCACTTCGGCGGCGCTATCAATCGACCTTCGCGCCGGAGAATTTGACGGCCGTGGCCCATTTTTCCGTTTCGGCGACAACGAAGGCGTCTAGCTCGCTCGGGCTCATGATCATCGGCTCGGCGCCCAGATCGTGAATACGATTTGCGATGATAGGCTCGGTGAGGCCGGCATTCACGGCTTTGTTGAGGATCGCGATTGTGGCCGCCGGCGTTGCCTTGGGCGCGCCGAGGCCGTACCACGAGCTCACCTCGTAGCCAGGAACAGTCGAGGCGAGTGGAGGAATTCCTGGCAAAGCAGGCGATGCGTTCAAACTGCTGACCGCGAGCGCCCGCAAACGCCCGTCACGGATAAAGCCGATCGAGTCAACTACGGGATCGAACATGAGCTGCACGCGGCCGGCAATCAGGTCGGCGCGCGCCGCCGCTCCCCCGCGGTAAGGCACGTGAACCATCGACACGCCGGTCATCATCTTGAACAGCTCGCCCGCCAGATGCGACGTCGCGCCGTTTCCTGCGGATGCCATATCGATTTTGCCGGGATTGGTCTTGGCATAAGCGATCAACTCGGCGACATTTTTCGCCGCGAACGATGGATTGGTCACCATCACGAGCGGGCCTTGCATGATGCCGGCCACCATCGCGATGTCGCGACTAAAATCGAAAGGCAAATTCCTGTAAAGCGTCGCGTTGATCGCGTTATTTAGGCCTGACAGAAACAGCGTAGCGCCGTCGGGCCGCGCCTCAACCACCGCTTCCGCGGCGACATTGCCGCCGGCTCCGGGGCGGTTATCGACGACGACGGATTGACCCAACGTTTGCTGTAGCGACTGCGCGATCAGCCGCGCGGAAGTATCGCCCACACCCCCCGGCGGAAAGCCCACCACGATATGAACAGGCCGCGAAGGGAACGGATCGGCTACAGCAGGCAGAACGATAGGCAAGGCCGCTGCGCCGACCGAAAGCAACAAAAACTTGCGGCGAAGGAGATTCATGACGCGATCCTGTTAGGCGGGGCGCGATGCCCTGCTGTGACTTCGCAGCGCGTGACGCTGCATGTGTCGGATCAGCAAATTGGTCGACGGCGACGGGGCGCTGCCATGGACAAAAGCGATCGACGTCTGCGGCACCGGATCGGCCGCGATGTTGCGGAAGACGACATTGGAAACGTTCGTCGTTTTCATAAGCTCGGGTACGACCGCGATACCATAGCCAAGGGCAACGTACGCCAGCACCGCGATGAAATCGCCATCGCGCTTGACCACGCGCGGTATGAAATTGCCGATGCCGGCGATGGCTTCGGTATAACCGAAGAACGCTGTGTCAAGCTCGGGTATGATGCTGACGAATGCCTCGCGCCCGAGCATCGCGGGGTCGATATCCTTGCGCCGCGCCAATGGATGCTCGCTCGGCAGCGCGAGCATCAGGGGCTGGCGATAGATTTCAAAACCGCGGATGCCCGACGGATATTTGCGCGGCGCGCGCATAAAGCCGGCATCAAGCTCGTTGCGCAGGATTGCGCCGATCTGCGCGATCGGCACGAGCTTGCGCATCGTGATATCGATCGCCGGATTGGCTTGCTGGAACGCGCCGATCCAGCCCCGCAGCAAGCCCGCGCCAGACACCATGGTGGTGAAGCCGAGTTGAAGACGGCCGAGTTCTCCCCGTTCGGCCTGCCGCGCAATGGCTGCCGCCTCTTCGACCTGGCGCAGCACTTCGCGCGCGCGTAAAAGAAAGCGCTGGCCTGCTTCGGTGACGATGACACCTCTGTTGCCCTTACGCTGCAGCAGCTTGGCCCCGAGCCCGTTTTCCAGTTTCTTAATTTGATGGGTGAGCGTCGGCGGCGAGATGCCGAGACGCAAAGCGGCACGGGCGAAATGCTGCTCCTCAGCGAGCGCTACGAAATAGCGGAACAGGCGTGTTTCAATGTCGCTCATTCGTTAGACATCATCGAATGAACTTGTGGTGCAGCTTTAATGACAGAAGGCAGATTACGATCTTAAATTACGCTTGCAAATTCTACAAACAAAAACTTGTGATCCGATCATGGCGGACGCGGCGTATCAGATCGTCACGCTCAAACGCGCGCTCGGCCGTCATGGCGTCGTGTGCCGCATGGGCGCCGAGCGCGGCAGCGTGCGCGTCGACATTTTTTGGATACCGCCGCGGATCAAGCGCAACATGCGGCCGTTCAGCAGCGCGATGCCGCTGGCGCTGATGCAGGACCTCGCCGGCAAAGGCTTTGCGCCGGTCGACGACGTGCCGATCGATGGGCTGTTCAAAACCGGCATCGTGGCGGCATCGTTCGCGAGCAACGCAGCCGAGGCCGCGACCTTGGCGCGCGCGGTGATCGAGACGCACGGGCTCGCCCAATCCGATCGGCTCGTGGCATGGGCGCCAAGCCCGGCCGAACGCGGCATCCGCGCGGCATGAGCCGGCGGCGCGCCGAGCAAACGGTCAAGGCGACGGCGCGCTAAAGCATGATGCGTTTAGGTCGGGGCACCAACTGCGTGCACAGCGCGCTCCCTCTCCCCGCGGGGGAGAGGGTTGGGGTGAGGGGGTTCGGAAGTTTGAGAAAATTCTGCATCATCCGAACCCCCTCACCCTCGCTCGCGGAACTCGCATAGCCGATGCTTCGCATCGGCGTTCTTAGCACTAAGAACGGCGTCCGAAGGACGCCTATGCTCTCCCCTCCGGGGAGAGGTGAAGCAAGGACCCGACGAGTTTGAATCGACCTAAACGCATCATGCTCTAAATGGCCGATCCGCGAGCGCCAGTCTCGGCGACGGAACTTTTGCGCCGCATCGTCGCGCGATTGCGAGTGGCGGCTGACGCGGCGAGCGCAGCCGAGGCTAGCGCCGGCGCCGGCGATACCGATCGAGCGCTCGCGCTGCTGCGCGATATCGAGCCGTTGCTTTATGAAGTGACGACGCTGCTCAATGCCGCAAGCGTGCTACGCGGCAATGACGACTCGGCTCCGGAATGACGAATCACTCCGCCTTGACGCCGGTCTTTTTGATCACGGCGGACCATTTCGCTTCTTCGGCGGCGATATCGGCACCGTAAGCTTCCGGCGTGCCGGGCAGCACCTCGGCGCCGTCGACGGCGAGGCGGTTTTTGATGTCGGGGTCGCCAAGCGCGGCGTTCAGCGCGGCGTTGAGTTTTTCGACGATCGGCGGCGGCGTGCCGGCCGGCGCGACGAGGCCGTAATGCAGCTCGGCCGCATAGCCTGGCAGACCGGCCTCCGCCACGCTCGGCAGCTCGGCAAACAGCGGCGAGCGCTTGGCCGAGGTAACCGCGAGCGCGCGCAGCTTGCCGTCGTGCACCAGGCCGGTGACGCTCGCGGTCGGGCAGAACATCAGGTCGACGTGCTCGCCAAGCAGATCGGTCACCGCTGGGGCCACGCCCTTGTAGGGAATGGCGGTGAGCGTGACGCCCGCCATGCCGGCGAACAAGAGCGCGGCGAGATGCGTGCTGGTGCCGGTGCCGGTCGAGGCGAAGTTGAGCTTGCCGGGCGCCGCTTTGGCCAGCGCGATCAGCTCGGCGAGCGAATGCGCCGGCAGCGACGGCCGCACCAGAACGAGATTGGCGCTGGTGGCGATCAGGCCGACCGGCGCAAAATCCTTTTTCGGATCGTAATCGGCGTCGGGATAGAGCGACGGATTGATGGCGAGCGAGCTGGTCGCGATCAGGATGGTGTAGCCGTTGGGTGCGGCGCGCGCCACGTCGCGAGTGCCGATGGTGCTGCCGGCGCCGGCGCGATTCTCGACGACGATCGGCTGGCCGAGGTTTTGGCTCATCTTCGCGGCAACGAGGCGCGCGATGACGTCGTTGCCGCCGCCGGCCGGATACGGCACGACCAGCGTGAGCGGGCGCGTCGGATAATTGGCGGCCGGTTGAGCGTTGGCGCCCGCGGACAGCGCCGCCAGGGCGATGATAGCGAAGAATTTCGCCGCTCTCATATTATCTTTCCCATCACGTTTATTCTCACTGGTTGCATTGTACCAGCATCAGCAAACTCTGCCCCGTCATGCCCGGCCTCGTGCCGGGCATCCACGTCTTTAACGCCGGAGCACGCCTAAGACGTGGATGGCCGGGACAAGCCCGGCCATGACGAAGAAGTAAGCTTGGGCTGGAGCGAGCGGCAGCCTCACAGCTTCTCGATGCCGGCTTCGTCGATGATGCGCTTGAACTGGTCGATCTCCTTGCTGACGCGCGCCCAGGCGGCGTCGGCGCCTTGCGGGCGCACCAGGAAGCCGGCCTTGTAGAGCTTGTCCTTCATCTCTTTGGTCGACAGCACCTTGAGCGTCTCGCTCTCCAGCCATTTAACGCGGTCCTTCGGCGTTTTCGCCGGCGCCAGCAGCACGCAATCGACCGCGGAGACGAAGTCGGCGTAGCCGGCCTGTTCCATGGTCGGCACGTCGGGCAGTTCGGGCCAGCGCTTCGCGGCGCTCACCGCGAGGCAGCGCAAGCTGCCGCTCTTGATATGCGGCAAAGCCGGCGCCAGCGAGCCGGAGGTCATCTGCACCGTGCCGCTGAGCAGCGCCGTGATGGCGTCGCCGCCGCCCTTGAATACCACGTCGGGCAGCTTCGGCAGCTTCTCGCGCAGCTTGAACAATTCGAACTGCAGCTGCGCCGTGGTGCCGATCGGCGGCGTCGAGCAATTGTATTTGTCCGGATTGTCCCGCGCCAGCGCGGCGAACTCCTTCATGGTCTTGGCCGGCGCCTCGGCCTTGACGGCGAAGGTGTTGGGCGATGTGGCCAGTTCGCTGACCCCGACGAAATCCTTGTGCGGATCGTACGGCAAATGATTGTACAGGCCGTAATTGACCGAATAGGCGTTGGTGGCGAGCAGGATGGTGTAGCCGTCGGGCTCGGATTTGGCGGCATATTCCATGCCGATATTGCCGCCGGCGCCGCCGCGGTTGTCGACGATGAAGGTCTTGCCGGTCGCCTGCTCGAGCGCGGCGGTGACGAAGCGGGCGACGATGTCGGACGGCCCGCCCGGCGTATTGGCCACCACGAATTTTACCGGCCGCTCCGGATAGCCGGCGGCGAGGGCCGCACCCGCGCGCAGCAGCGCCGGCGCCGCCAGGCCGGCGGCCAGCGCGCCGGTGACGACGCGGCGGCGCGTCGGCGCAAAAGATGCAGTGAATTCCTTCATGTTCGTTCCCCTGGGGTCAAAACCAGCGACCAATTCGGTTTACCTTCCATCGTCGCAACGCTTGAGCATGGCGCCCTCCCTAATTTTTAGACGCGTTCTGTGCGTTTCCGGACGGAAGCTTAGCAGAGAAGCCGGGGCTCGGCCCCAGATGACGCATTGTCGCTGCATTCCCGTCATTGCGAGGAGCGAAGCGACGAAGCGCGCCTACTTTATCTTGAAGGCATACACGCGACCGTCGGCGCCTACGTAAAGCCGGTCCTGCGTCGCGATCAGCGTCTGGAAGTGGCGAAGGCCGCTGAGCGGCGCGCTGGAAAACAGCGGCGCACCGGTGTCGCCGCGGAAGCCGTGCAGGCGGTTGTCGCCCTCGGCGCCGAGCATCCAGACGATCGGATCGGAATGGCCGTCGGTCGTGGTCACGATCGGCGAGCCGCGGCCGTTGGCGGCGCCGCACCATGCCGTGCTCAGCGCCGGCGGCGACCCGGCGCGGATTTTGACAACCGTCAAATCGCCGCCGCGATTGCCGGCGGGACATTCGCTGCCCGGCGCGTCGAACGCGACCATCACTTCGCTGCCGAGCGGGAAGGAGGCGGGCGACGCCAGGATGACGCTTCGCGCCACCGTCGCCATCGCCGACTGGCCGCCGATACCGCCGAGATTGTTGCGGTCGAGCAGATAGGCCTTGCGATCCTTGCCGAGCGCCAGGAGCAGCGCCTGAGTGCCGGCCGCGCCAGGCACGTCGAGCGGCAGCGGATTGCTGCCGCCGAGATCGGCGTCGCGGTCATCGAGCGCGCGCCAATCCGACGGCGCGAAGAAATCGCGCTTGTCGTCGCTGCGCCGCAAATCGGCGGGCAGGCGAATGACCGCCTCGCCGTCGCTGAAGCTATTCGCGCCGAAAGTGTTGCCGGTGGAAAAGAAAATATCGCGGCCGACGACCGGCAGCCCGCCCGGCGCCCAGATGCCGCCGCCGCGTGCGCGCGTCGCGAAGCTGATCACGTGACCGGGCTGGCGCAGCGGCACGCCGACCACCCAGCCGTGATAATCGCCGCAATCGCCGAAATGGCCGCTGAACGCGACGTAAAGCGTGCCGTCGAGCAGCGTCAGCGCGCTGCGCTGGTTTTGCGTGCGTGGGTCGAAACGGCGGCCGGCGGCTTGCAGCGCGCGGCCGATGTCGACCGGAAAACCTGGCAGGATGCCGCCGTCTTTGAGCGAGAAGCCGAAGACCTCATGGCGCGGCCCGTCGCTTTCCTCGACCGCGGCGTCGAAATAGATCGCCTGCGTCGCCGGATCGATCACCGGCGTGCCGGTGATGCCGAGCGGGTTGATGTTGCCGCACGGCAGCGCCGAGCGCGGCACCGGCCGGCCGACGGATTTTTTCCACACCTCCTTGCCGCTCTGCGCATCGAAAGCCTGGACGACGTTGTTTTCGCTGGCGGTGAGCACCAAGGCATTTTGCGCGTTGTTTGGATCGCGCCAATAAAGTGGCTGTGCATAAAGATGTCCGTCAACTCGCGCATCGAACGTGTCGTCGAGCTGGACCGAGCCGGCGTTTTGCCAGCTCAACGCCGGCACGACAAAATTGCCGCTGCGCGCAGCGTCGCCGTGATAGGTGAGAACCGATTGCTGCTGCGCGGCGGTCGGCCCAGAGCACATCGCAAGGACAACGGCGGCGGAAATGACGCTGCGTCTCATAAATAAATCCGCATTTAAATGAGCCAAAGATCAACCCGCCGTCACCGGGCTTGGTTCCTGGTTCCGCAAATCAGCCGCGCAGCGCCGCGCCGATCGCCGCCGCCGCGAGCGCGAGCCAGCCGACGATCAGAATGATGCCGCCGCTCGGCGCCGCCATCGGAAACAAGCGATGGCCGGCAAAAGCGCGCAATGCAACATCGCCGGCGAACAATCCGGCGCCGAGCAGCCAAGCGGCAAGCGCGAGCAAAGCGAGCGGCTGCCATAAAAACCCTTGCTGCGCCAGCGCCGCGCCGCCGAGCACGGCGACCGCGTGAAATAACAACAGATAAGCGGCGCTATCGAGTCCGGCGCCCGGCGCAGCGTGTGCCGCCGCCGCGGCCAGCATGACGCCGCAGGCGCCGTACAAAGCCGCCAGTATCAGCAAGATCGCCATGGTCATGATCAATACCGCAATCAGGAGAGGACGCCCACCCGCACCAGCAGGCGCGCATGCTACAGCCCCAAATAGGCCGATTGCACCTTCTTGTTGCCGGCCAGCTCGGCGCTGGCGCCGTGCATGATCACCCGCCCGCTTTCGAGCACGTAGGCGCGCTGCACCAGCGCCAGGGCGCGGCTGACGTTCTGCTCGACCAGAAGGATTGCAGTGCCCATGGCGTGGATGTCCTGGATCTTTTCGAACGTGATGTCGGTCACCACCGGCGCCAGGCCGAGCGACGGTTCGTCGAGCATCAGCAGCCGCGGCTTGAGCATCAGCCCGCGGCCGACGGCGAGCATTTGCTGCTCGCCGCCGCTCATGGTGCCGGCGAGCTGGCGCCGCCGCTCGGCCAAAACCGGGAAGATGGTGAAGACCAGGTCGAGCGAGCGGGCACGCTCGGCCTTGGCCCGCGGAACGTAGGCGCCGATTTCGAGATTTTCCTTCACCGTCAGTTCCGGGAAAACCTGACGGCCCTCCGGCACGTGGGCAATGCCCAGCTCGGCAATCCGGTACGCCGGCATGCCGGCGATGTCGGTGTCGAAGAAGCTGATGCGGCCCGCCGTCGGCCGCAGTAATCCGGAGATCGTGCGCAACGTGGTGCTCTTGCCGGCGCCGTTGGCACCTAGGAGGCCGACGGCCTCGCCCGCGCCGACCGCGATGTCGATGTCGTGCACCGCCGGCGTCGATGCGTAACCGGCGCTCACTGCGGCAAGCGTCAACATGGCGCCGCGGCCGTTGCGGCGCCGTGCGCATAGCCGGTGCCCAAATAAGCGCGAATCACCTCGGGATCGGCAACGACTTCGGCGGGGCTGCCCTCGGCGATCTTCTGGCCGTGGTCGAGCACGACGATGTGGCGGGCCACCGCCATGATGGCGCGCATCACATGCTCGACGATGACGATGGTCAGCCCGCGTTGCGACAGCTTGCCGATGAGCGCGACCGCGGCATCGATTTCCGAGGGATTGAGCCCCGCCATCACCTCGTCGAGCAGCAACAGCCGCGGCTCGGTCGCCAGCGCGCGCGCCATTTCCAGCCGCCGCTGATCGATGGTGGTCAGGTCGCGCGCCGCGACGTGCTCCTTGGCGGCAAGCCCGACGAAGGCGATCGCGGCGCGGGCCCTCCGCCGCGCGCCATCGATGGTCTTGTCCCGCAGGAACGCGCCGGTCATGACGTTGGCCAGCACCGTCATGGTGCCGAATGGCCGCGCCACCTGGAACGTGCGCGCCAGGCCGTGGGCGCAGATGTCATGCGGCCGCAAACCGACGAGCTCGCGGCCGAACGCCTGCACCGATCCCATGTTGGGCCGGTAATAGCCGGTGATCAGATTGAAGCTCGTGGTTTTGCCGGCGCCGTTCGGACCGATCAGCGCCAGCGTTTCGCCTTCGTTGACCGAGAAGCTCAAATCCTGCACGGCGCGCAAGCCGCCGAACCGCCGCGACAGATTGCGGACGACGAGCGCCTCAGCCATCGAGCACCGCGTCTTTCTTGTGGGCCGGAACGAGGCGATCGTAGATCTCGGCCGCAACGCCGAGCAATCCGTTCGGCCGCCACAGGATCACGGCGATCAGGATGAAGCTGTAGACGGTGAGCTGCACGCCGCCATGGCCGCCGCCGAGCCAGCTTTGCAACAGCGCCGACGTCGCCTCCAGAAGCGCGGTGCCGACGACCGGCCCCCACAGGGTGCCGATGCCGCCGACGATCGACACCAAGGCGGCCTCGACCGAGACGTTGAAGCTGAACGCGGTGTTGGGATCGATGAAGTAGATGTATTGGACGTAGAACGTGCCCGCCAACGCCGTGAGAAACGCGCTGATCATGTAGATCAAGCGTTTGACGCGCAACGCATCGACGCCGATCGCCTCGGCGGCATCCTCGTCCTCGCCGACGGCGACCAGATAATAGCCGATGTAGGAACGCTCGATCCGGTGGGTGACCGCAAGCCCGAGCACCAAAAGCGCCAGCGCGACATAATAATACGAGGCCTTGGCGTCGAACTGCATCATCAGCGGCGCGTTGCCGAGATTTGGAATCGTGGTGCCCTCGGCGCCCCAGGCAAAATCGCGAAATTTCAGGAACAGCAGCATCAGAACTTGCGCGGTGGCGATGGTGGCGATGGCAAAATACGGCCCGCGCAGCCGGAAACAGAGTGCGCCGATCGGCAGGCTCGCCAGCATCGCCACGATGCCGCCCGCGACCATGCCGAGCCACGGCGAAACATCGAAGCGAATAAGCAGGATGGTCGAGGTGTAGGCGCCGAGCCCGAAATAGGCGGCATGGCCCAGCGATAATTGTTTGGCGTAGCCGCCCATCAGATTCCAGGCGACGCCGATGAAGGAGAACAGCAGCACTCTTATGAGAATATCGATGGCAAACGCCGAGTGCACCACGATGGGAAGCGCCAGCGCCAGCGCCGCGACAATGCCGAGCGCGACCATGCTGCCGCTCGGCTTTCCGGCGGTCATCGCGCCCATCCGCCGAACAGCCCGCTGGGGCGGAACGCCAGCGTCAACAGCAGCATGACGAACACCACGATCAGCCCGGAATCGGCGCCGACGAACTGAATGCCGAGCGACTCGGCAACGCCCATCATCAGGCTCGCGATCAGCGCGCCGACGACGTTGCCGAGCGTGCCGAGCACGACGGCGACGAAGGCCATCAGCACGAACACCTGTCCGACCAGCGGATAAGCCGGATAGAACGGCATCAACAGCGAGCCGGCGGCGCCGGCCAGCGCCAACGCCACCCCGACCGCGACCGCGAATACGCGGTCGGGATTGATGCCCATCAGCATGGCGACGTCGCGGTTCTGCGCCGCCGCCCGCATCGCCTTGCCGAGGTCGGTGGTGCGCAGAAAGACCCACAGCGCCGCGCTCAACGCCATCGCGACTGCGAACGCGATCAACTTTGCCACCGCGATGTAGATCGGACCGATGTGGATCGCGGCGTAGCTATAGGGCGTCTCGACGGTGCGATAGTTGGCGGTGAACAAGAGCAGCGCGACGTTGAGCAGCAGCAGCGACAGCGCGAAGGTCAGAAAGATCTGCGGCATGTCGCCGAGCCCCAGCACGCGGCGGATCAGGACATGCTGGACCAGCACGCCGATGACGAACAAAGCCGGCATCGACACCAACAGCGAGGCCAGCGGATCGATGCCCCAATGGGTCGCCAGGAAGAAGCTGATATACATGCCGATCATCACGAACTCGCCCTGGGCGAAGTTGACGATCTTGACCACGCCGAAGATCAGCGTGACGCCGATGCTCACCAGCGCGTAAACGCCGCCGATGAGCAGGCCGTTGACCACCGCCTGGGCCAGGACCTCGAGCATGTTTGGCGCGGACGATCAGGCTTTCATGAGCGGCGCGCGCGCCTCGCCTTGCGGAAACACGGTCGCGAGATCGCCGTGCTGCCATTGCACGCCGACCGGATGGCCATAGATATTCTTGCCGTCCGGCCCGAACTTGACCTTGCCGCCCGGACACATCGCCGCATAGCCCGACGAGACGTCGAGCGCGGCGATGGCGTCGCGGACCTTTTGCGGATCGGTCGAGGCCGCCCGCTCCAGCGCGTCGGCGATCATGAAGGTCTGCGCCACCAGGCCGCCGGCGTACTCGAACAGAAACTCGCCGTACTGCTTCTGATACGCGGTGTTGACCTTCTGCGAGTCGGCATTCATGTCGTGATTCCAGTGCGCGACGCCGAGCAGGCCCTCGGCAAGATTGCCGACGTTCTTGTAGAAATCGGGAATGACGAAGCCGCCGGAACCGCCGTTGATGGCGATGTTGAGGCCGACCTGCTTGATGGCGCGAATGATCAGGATCAAATCGTTGAGGTAGGACACCGGGAACAGCATGTTGGCGCCCGAGGCCTTGACCTTGTTGATGAGCGGGCTGGCGTCGGTGAGCCCGGCCGAATACGGCTCGAACAGCACGATTTCGGCGCCCTGCGCCGGCGCCTGCTCGCGCAGTCCTTTCGAGGTCGCGGTGCCGAACGCGGTGTTTTCGAAGATCACCGCGACCTTCGGCGCGTCGCTCACGAGCTTGGCCATCTGCAGCTGCGCCAGCGCGAACTGCGAAGCGCGCGCGAACGGCGTGAACGTGTAATGGCGGTTCTGGTTGAGCTGGTCGGTGCTCGAACCGGTCAACAGCGGCACCTTGGCGCGCTCGGCGACTTCGCTGGCGATCAAGGTCAGCGCGCTGGCAAAGCAGCCATGGATCGCCGAGAGCTTGTAATTCGAGATCAGGCGATCGGTCTCGGTGCGGGTCACCGTGGTGTCGCTCTGCACATCGGAGACGATCAGATTGAGCTTGGCGCCGCCGAGCGATTTGATGCCGCCGGCATCGTTGACCATCTGCACCGCCAGCTTAGCGGCATTGACGCAGCCCTGGCCGATCTGCGCGAAGCTGCCGGTCGTCGGATAAAGGCCGCCGATGTTGACGGCGTCCGCCGCGCGCGCGCGCAGCGGCCAGGCCGCGACGGCGCCGGCGGCGAGCGCGCCGCCTGCGGTGCGGACCAGAAAGTCCCTGCGGCGCTGTCCGGTTCGCAACGCCGTCCGCTGTGCTTTCGCCTTTGCCATCTGATCCTCCCTTTACGACGCTTGTGTCCGGCGCTGCCGCCGCATTGCCCGGTCGTTGCAGATTGTATACAATATTATTTTTATGATTGCAAACACTAGCACACTGCTTTATCACAGGCGCCGAGAGGTTAGCCGATGGCGGTCGCCACACCAGCGCAAAAATCCCGGGCGCGCCGCGCCGCCGCTTTGCCCAAGCGGGCGGCCGCCGCCGCGCCGCCGAAACGTCGGCCGCGGCGGCCGGCCATCGCCGACATCATTGCCGCGCGTTTGGAGGAAGATATCGTCCTCGGCCGCCGCCATCCGCGCGAACGCCTGGTCGAACAGGAACTGTGCGATCGCTTCAACACCCATCGCGGCGACGTTCGCCTGGCCTTGTTCGAACTGGAAAAGAAGGGGCTCATTCAGCGCGTGCCGAACCGCGGCGCGACGGTTCGCGATCTCACGCCCGAGGAGGTCCGCGAGATCTACGCGGTGCGCGAGGAACTGGAGGTGATGGCGGCGCGCATTCTGCCGCTTCCGGTGGCCGCCGCCGATCTTGCCAAGCTCGACGAATTGCAGAAAAGGCACAGCGCCGCAGTCGATGCCGGCGACATGCTCACCGTGTTCCACACCAACATGCAATTTCACCAGACCATGTTCAGCCTGTGCGGCAATGCCTGCCTGATCGAGACCATCGAGCGGCTGGCGCAAAGGGTGTACGGCATCCGCTCCTATGCCAATGCCTTTCCGGAGGCGCTCGACCGCGTGCGGCGCGATCATGTCGAAATCGTCGAGGCGCTGCGCGCCGCGCGCCGCGATGAGTTGATCGAGCTGACGCGCCGGCATCTGCGGCCCTCGCCGGAAGCCTACATCCGCGCCTATGAGCGCCGCTTCGGCAACACACCGCCGACCGCGGAGGTTTTTTGATGGACCGCATTCTCATCACCGGCGCGGCCGGACAGATCGGCAAGGCCCTGCGCGAGGGTTTCCGCGGCTCCTATGCGCTCGTTCGCCTGCTCGACGTGGCGCCGCTCGGCGCCGCGGCGGGTGGCGAAGAGGTCGTCAACGCCGATATCCGCGACCTCGCCGCCATGGAGCGCGCCACCGCCGGCATCGATTGCGTCGTGCATCTGGCCGGCCAATCCACCGAGGCCGGATGGGACAAGGTGCTGCCGCTCAACATCGAGGGCTGCTACAACGTGTTCGAGGCGGCGCGACGGAGCGGCGTCAAGCGCATCGTGTTCGCCAGCTCTAATCATGCCATCGGCTTTCATCGCCGCGAGCGCTTCATCGACGACCAGGTGCTGCCGCGGCCGGATACCCGCTACGGCGTGTCGAAGGTGTTCGGCGAGGCGCTCGGCCGGCTCTACGCCGACAAATACGGAATGAGCGTCGCCTGCCTGCGCATCGGCAGCTTCGTCACGCCGGACCGGCCGACCGAGGCGCGCCAGCTGCTCACCTGGATCAGCCATCGCGACATGGTGCAGCTGGTGCGACGTTGCATCGACCATCCGCACTATCATTTCGTCGTGGTCTACGGCGTCTCCAACAATCTGCGCAGCCGCTGGGACAACACCAACGCCAAATTCTTGGGCTACCGCCCGCAGGACGATTCCGAGCGCTTCGCCGCCGAGATTTTGGCCCAGGGCAAAAAGGAAGACCCGATCGCCGCGCAATTCCACGGCGGCTTCTATACGCCGATGGAGTTTGCCGGCGATCCGGACGCGATCGAGTAGCGCGATGGCGACTCCAACGTCATTGCGAGCGAGGCGAAGCAATCCAGTCCGGCGCCGTCGTTCTGGATTGCTTCGTCGCGGAGCTTGTCATCGGGCCGGCCACTTCGGGCCGGACCCGTTGGCTCCTCGCAATGACGAACACTGATGCAGAGGCGGTTTTGGCAGACCAAGATAAACAAAAACACGGGCTGGCGCGCGGGCTGACCAATTACGGCGACGCCGACTTTTCGCTGTATCTGCGGCGCTCGTTCGCCAAGTCGATGGGCTATTCGGCCGACATACTGGCGCGGCCGATCGTCGGCATCGCTCAGTCGGCGAGCGGTTTTAATAATTGCCATCGGCATTTTCCCGAGCTCGTCGACGCGGTGAAACGCGGCGTCATCGCTGCCGGCGGCCTGCCGCTCGATTTTCCGACCGTGTCGCTCGGCGAAGTCTTTCTGCATCCGACCAGCATGATGTTCCGCAACCTGATGGCGATGGACGCCGAGGAGATGATCCGCGCCCAGCCGATGGACGCCGTGGTGCTGATCGGCGCCTGCGACAAGACCGTGCCGGCGCTGCTGATGGGCGCCGCGTCGGCGGACGTGCCGGCGGTGATGCTGATCGGCGGGCCGATGCTGCCGATGGCGCATCGCGGCGAGCGGCTCGGCGCCTGCACCGACTGCCGGCGTTTCTGGGCCAAATACCGCGCCGGCGAAATCTCGGCGCGCGACATCGACGACATCGAGGGCAACCTCGCCACCACGACCGGCAGCTGCGCGGTGATGGGCACCGCCAGCACCATGGCGGCGATCGCCGAAGCGCTCGGCATGACCCTGCCGGGCACCGCGGCGATCCCGGCCGTCCATGCCGACCGGCTGCGCGCCGCCGAATTAAGCGGCCGCCGCGCCGTCGAGCTGGCCGGCGCGGCGCTGCGCCCGAGCCGCATCGTCACCGCGCAAGCGGTGGAGAACGCGCTGCGCGTGCTGCTCGCCATCGGCGGCTCGACCAACGGGCTCATTCATCTGACCGCGATCGCCGGCCGCGCCGGCATCGAGGTGTCGCTGAAACGGCTCAACGCGCTGTCGGACGAGACGCCGATCCTGGTCGATCTCAAGCCGACCGGCCAGCATTACATGTCCGATCTGTTCGCCGCCGGCGGCATCGGCGCCGTGCTGCGCGAATTAAAGCCGCTCTTGCATCTCGATTGCCTGACGGTGACCGGTGAAACGCTCGGCGAGCGCTTGGCCGGCGAAGCACCGTGGGTCGACCGCGCCGTCGTCCGGCCGCTCGGCGAGCCGTATCAGAAGCAGGGCGGGCTCGCCGCTTTGTTCGGCTCGCTGGCGCCGAACGGCGCCATCATCAAGCGCTCGGCGGCCGATCCGCGCCTGTTCGAGCGCGAAGGCCGCGCCGTGGTGTTCTCGTCGCTCGACGATCTCGCCGCGCGCATTGACGCGCCGGACCTCGACGTCACGGCGGACGATTTTCTGGTGCTGCAGAACGCCGGGCCGAAGAGCGGCTACGCCATGCCGGAGGCCGGCTATCTGCCGATCCCCGCCAAACTGGCGCGCGCCGGCGTGAAAGACATGGTGCGTATTTCCGACGCCCGCATGAGCGGCACCGCCTACGGCACCATCGTGCTGCACGTGTCGCCCGAAGCCGCCATCGGCGGGCCGCTGGCGCTGGTGCGCAACGGCGACCGCGTGAAGCTATCGGTCGCCGAGCGTCGCCTCGATCTGTTGGTCGATGATTCCGAGCTCGCCAAGCGCCGCGCCGCATACAAGCCGTTCGCCAAGACGCCGGAACGCGGCTACGCGCGACTCTACATGCAGACCGTGCTGCAGGCCGAACTGGGTTGCGACTTCGATTTTCTGCGGAAGGTTTGACTCGTGTTTCCCGGGCGCAGCGCAGCACCTAGCGCAGCGAAGTGGTGCGCTGCAGACCCGGGATCGTCACGAACTCGGAGTTTGGAACGATCCCGGATCAGCATTGCACCGCTTTGCCCGCTACGCACTGCACCGCATCCGGGAAACAGGCTGTTTAGCTTGGGCTGACATCGCGGGTGGCGAGATAGCCGAGGCCGAGGGCGCCGAGCAGGCCACCGAGGATGATGCCGAGCGGCATGAAGGTGAAGAACACCACCATGCCGGCAAAGCCTTCGTGCGCGGTGGTGTGAGTCACATGGACATAGACCAGGCCGAAGATGACGCCGAGAACGCCGCCCAGCATGGCGCCGAGAAAACAACCGACGAGGCCGAGGAAGACGATTTTCATGTGTTGAGCCCCGCAGCGCAAGAGCGCGAGCCAACGCATGAGTCACAGGATCATATCGTGACTCGGTGAGGCGGCTTCGCTAGATATTCGTCGCGGGCATTTCGTCGGGGGTTCAATGCAATCGCAATTCACGCGGCGCAATGTCGTGCGGATGCTCGGCCGCACAACAGCAGCCATGGTAGCGACACTCGCCGCGCCCGCAATCGTGCGCGCGGCTTCCGCCGCCGAGTTTTATCGCGGCAAGACGCTGCGCATCCTGGTCGGCTCGCCGCCCGGCGGCGGCTACGACGTTTATGCGCGGCTTGTGGCACCGGCGCTCAGCCAAAAAATCGGCGCCGAGGTTTTGGTCGAGAACAAACCCGGCAATGGCGGGCTCGCTGCGCTGGCGACCTTGGTGACCCGGCCGGCCGACGGGCTCACCATCATGAACGGCAGCGCCGAGGCCGCCATCCTGAGCCAAATGCTCGGCCGGCCCGGCGTGACCTGGGACGTGATGAAGCTGAACTGGCTCGCCAAACTCTCCAGCGCGCCAAAACTGTGGTTCGTCGGCAAGGGCGCGCGCTACGGCTCGGTCGACGAGGCGCGGGAGGCGCCGCGGCTGACCTGGTCGGCGACCGGGCCGGCCGACGACATCAGCGACGTGCAGGCGATCATCTCGTACGTGCTCGGGCTGCATTCCAAGATCGTGCTCGGCTATCGCGGCGCCGGCGACATGTCGCTCGCGGTCATCAGCCACGAGGTCGATTGCGGCATCCTCTCGGCCGACTCGGCGCTGCCGCATATCGATTCGATCACGCCGCTGGCGCTGTTCGGCGCGCGTCGCTGGGCGCACCTGCCGCAAGTGCCGACCTTGCGCGAAGTCGCCGCCCTGCCGGCCGACAAGATCTGGCTCGTGACCTTGCGCGAACAGATCGGCGAGGCGCAGCGTGCCATGATGGCCGCGCCCGGCGTGCCGCCCGACCGCGTCGATTATCTGCGCACGCTGTTCGGCGAAATCCTGACCGATCCGGCCGTGCTCGCCGAAGGCGCACGCACCAACCGCGAGATCGAATACGGACCGGGCGCCGAGTTGCAGAAGCTGGTCGCCGATCTCATGCAAGCCGCCGGCCCGCGGCTGCCGGAGTTCAAGAAGGTCGTGCTGGAGAGTTATTTTTAGAAGAAAACCGAAACCAAGCTTGAGCGCGGAGCGCCGTCGATCGCAACGGCTGCAAAGGCTTGCCGTTGCGATCGACGGCTTTCTCTGATCGTCAGGTCTTTCATTCAATTCGATAGCCGAACACGTCGCAGCCGGTGCGGCTCTCGACGTGGCGGCCGAAGCGGAATTTCAGCTCGGGGCCGTCGAACGGCGGCTGCTCCATTTTTTGCTCGGCGTCGGAGAACGGCTCGACTTCCAGCACCACGAAAGCGTGGCCGGGCGCGTTGGCGGCCTTCACCGCCGGAAAGTCGCGCTCCAGCGCTGCGACGTCGGAAAACTCGAACACGCGCTCGAGCCCCATGCCGCGGGCGATCGCGGCGTAATCGTTGTCCCTGAAATTCGGCAGACCGGCATTCGAGGTGGCGCCGTAGACGCGGTTCGACATCAGAAAATGCGTCAGGTTCGGCAGATTCATCTGCCGCTCCACCATCAGCATGCCGGGATTCATGCAGAACGCGCCGTCGCCCATGAAGGCCCAGATTTTCAGCTCCGGCCGCGCCAGCGCCAGTCCGGAGGCGAACATGCTGGACAGACTCATCGAGGCGTCGAGATAGAAGCTGCCGACCGAGTCGCGCGTTGCCGCCCACCACGCCTGGCAGGAATTGCCGGCCGAGGCGACCACGATCTCGTCGGTGCGCTGGCGCGCCAGCGCGCGGAAGCAATCGAGATATTTCATCAGTGGGCTCCGCGCAGAAGGTCGCGAGTGAACAGCACGGCGGTCGGCCGCGCATAGGTGCGGGTGTGCTGGTAGCAGCGCGAGATCAGGCCGATGTCCTCGGGCTTGTCGATGATCTTGTACGGCATGCTGATGGCGTCGAGCACCGGCAACAGATAAAGCCCGTTGGAGACGTGGTGCTTGTGATGGTCGCCGACGGCGCCGCGCAGGGTCGCCATCAGGAACAGCGGGATCTCGTAGGTGTAGTTGATCTTGGTGATCGCATAGACCACGGTCATGAAGCCCGAGGCGCCCATCAGCGCCGCCGAGCCCATCGCCCCCATATAGGCGCCTGAGCACAGCCCGATTGCCGATTCCTCGCGGTTCACCGGGACGTGGACGAAGCGCTGGTCGCGATCGATGGTGTTGATGACGTCCATCACCCAGTTGTCGGGCAGGCTGGCGACGAGTTTTACGCCGCACGCGGCGAGCTCGTCGGCGATGCGCTTGGCGGTGTCGGAATTCTTGTCGGTCACGTTGTCCTCATCCTCGCTGCGGATGCTTTAATACCAACTGTGCGATGTCTCAACTTATGTTCGTCATGGCCGGGCTTGTCCCGGCCATCCACGTCTTTTGAGCATGCTGAGAGGCTAAGACGTGGATGCCCGGCACAGGGCCGGGCATGACGAGTCAGAGTTTTTTCCCCTGCCGCAGCGCCCGCCACACCGTCTCCGGCGTGATCGGCAGCGCGACGTCGCGCACGCCGAGGTGCCAGAGCGCGTCGATCACCGCGTTGCCGATGGCGGCCGGCGCGCCGATGGTGCCGCTCTCGCTGCCGCCTTTGGCGCCGAGCGGATTGCTCGGCGCCGGCGTGGCGATGAAAGTCGTGCGGAACGCCGGCAGGTCGGCGGCGCGCGGCATGGCGTAATCCATGAAGCTGCCGGTCAACAGCTGCGCCGAGTGCGCGTCGTAAATCACATGCTCCAGCAGCGCCTGGCCGGCGCCCTGCGCCATGCCGCCGTGCACCTGGCCCTCGACGATCATCGGATTGACGATGGTGCCGCAATCGTCGGCGCCGTAGAGCGCGCGCAAGCTGACGGCGCCGGTCTCGGCGTCGACGACAACGACGGCGAGATGCATGGCCTGTGGATCGTTGGTGTCGGGCGGATCGTAGAACTCGATGACTTCGAGGCCGGGCGCGCCGTCGGCCGGCAACTTGGCGCCGTGATAGGCGAGATCGGCGATTTCACTGAAACCGATGGCCCGATCGGTGCCGCGGACGCAAAAGCTGCCGTCGGCGTAAGCCACGTCGTCGGCGGCGCATTCCAAAACCTCGGCGGCGAGGCGGCGCACCTTGTCGACGATCTTGTCGCAGGCGCGCCAGATGGCGGTGCCGGCAACCGAGGTGGAACGCGCGCCCCAGGTGCCGTTGCCGAACGGAATGCGGTCGGTGTCGCCCTCGACCACGCCGATGTCGTCGATGGCAAGACCCAGCCGGTCGGCGGCGATCTGCGCAAAGGTAATATCATGACCCTGCCCGTGCGCATGCGAGCCGGCGAGTACCGTGACTTTGCCATCGCTGTGCACGCGCACGATCGCGCTCTCCCAGCCGCCGTGCAGGCCGCCGCGCTTGGCCAGATTAGCGCTCGGTCCGGTGCCGGCCTTGTCGATGAAGCAGGCGAGCCCGATGCCCATCAGGATGCCTTGGCGACGTAGTGCTTCTTGCTCGCGGCGCAGCGCCGGGTAATCGGCCAGCGCCAAAAGCTTGTCCAACAGCGCCGGGGGATCGCCGGAATCGTAAACGCGGCCGCCCGGCGCCGGATACGGAAAATCGCCGCGCGCGAGCAGGTTGCGGCGGCGAATCTCGACGGTGTCGCGTTTCAGCTCGCGCGCGCCGCGTTCGATCAGCCGCTCGTTGATCCAGGTGGCTTCCGGCCGGCCGGAACCGCGATAGGCATCGACCGGCACCGTATTGGTGTAGACGCCGCGCACCCGCAGATGCAGGAGCGGCGTGCGATAAAGCCCGGTGATGGTCTGCGGATAGGAATTGCCGGGAATGCTCGGCGCGAAATTGCTCAGATAACCCCCGAGCGTCGCCAAGGTGTCGACCTGCATGGCGACGATGCGGCCGTCGGCGTCGAAACCCATGCGCGCGACGCTGTCGTGATCGCGCGCCTGCGCGTCGGACAAAAACGTCTCGCTGCGGGTGGCCACCCATTTGACCGGCCGGCGCAAGAGCTGCGCAGCCCACACCACGGTCGAGACCTCGACGGCGAAATTGCCCTTGACCCCAAAGCCGCCGCCGACGTCGGGCGAGACGACGCGGATTTTGTGCTCGGGAATATGCAGCGTGTAGAGCGACAGCCAGCGCCGCAGGTAATGCGGCTGCTGCGACGTGGCATAAAGCGTATAGCGGTCGGCTGTGGCGTCGTAGTCGCACAGATAAGCGCGCGGCTCCAGCGGATTGGCGGCAAGCCGCGAATTGCGCAGATGCAATTCGACCGTCTTATGCGCCGCCGCCAGCGCCGCTTCGGTTTTTTGCCGGTCGCCGCGCTCGACCTCGAACACGATGTTGCTGCCGAATTGCTCGTGCACGAGCGGCGCGCCGGGTGCGATCGCGGCGCGCAGGTCGCACACAGCAGGCAGCGCCTCGTAATCCACCATTATGGCTTCGGCCGCCGCTTCCGCCACAAAGCGGCTCTCGGCGACGACCGCGGCGACGACATCGCCGACGTGCCGCACCTTGTCGTGGGCAAAAGCCGGACGCGGCGCGCCGTTCATCGGCCGGCCGTCGGAAAACGGCATCGGATGCACAACGGTGAGTTCGCCGTGGCCGGCGCGGCGCCAATCGTCGGCGGTGAGCGTGAGCAGCACGCCCGGCATTTGCTTGGCGGCATCGAGTCGGATGCCGCGAATGCGCGCGTGGGCGTGCGGGCTGCGCACGAACGCGCACCAGGCAATGCCGGGCAACGCCACGTCGTCGACAAAACGGCCGGCGCCGCGCAGGAAGCGCACGTCCTCGCGGCGGCGCAGCGGCCGGCCGATGTAAGGCGCGCGGCCTTCTTGCTGCGCCGGTGCGGCGGGCGTGCTCGAAACTGCGGCCACGTCGTTCATGATCGTGCGGCCGATCAGACGAACACAGCGGCGGCGCCACTCTGCGTGCGCGCCTCGAGCTTGCGGCAAAAATAATGCCAGCAATGCTCCCAGTGCACCGGCGTCATGATTTGCTGGTGACGGCGTTCGCGCACCGCGCGATCCGGCATCGCGGTGCGCATATTGGCGGCGCCGCCGATCAGATGCGCGCGGCAGGCTTTTTCCAGAAACACGCCGACGCAGACCGCGTGTTCGATGCTGGTGCCGCAAAACGTCACGCCATGATTGGCGACGAACACTGCAAAATGTTGACCGAGCGAACGCGCCAGTGCCGTGCCTTCGCTCTTCTGCACGATCAGCGCCACGTCGGCGTCATGACGCGGCACGTCAAGAAAATAATCGGCATCGAGCGTGTAGGGCTGCAGCGGCTCGACCGCAGCGGAAAAGATGCCGGCGTAGAGCGGATGCGAGTGCACCACCACATTGACATCGGACCGGGCGCGAAAAATCTCGGAATGGATCGGCCACTCGGAATGCCGCCCGCCCTCGCCGGCAAGCTGCTTGCCGTCCCAGTCGACCAGGACGAAATCGTCCGGTCCCAACACTTCGCCAAGGCCGATGCGGTTTCGCTTCATCCAGTATCCAGCGCCACCCTCGGCGCGCACCGACAGGTGGCCGAGCGTCATGTCGCCGTGGCCTTCCATGTCGAGAATGCGGCAGGCGCGCGCCGCCTCGGTCAGGCGCTCGCGGGTAATTTGGTCCATTGTCGGAGGCGACACGCGGATGACTCTTGCTCGGATGGCTTCGCCGCGTGCCACTTTAAAGCTTTACGACCCGCCGGAGAAATGCCGCTCCAGGCCCTGCCAGCCTTCGAAGTAATCGTGCTGCAGCTCGGAGGATTCGACGGCGTAGCGCGTAAGCCGCATGGCGAAGCGGCTTTCGAACATGAACGCCATGGTGTCGTCGATCTTGTGCGGCGCGAGCGCGGCGGCGCTGGCGCGGCGCCAGGTCTCGGCGTCGGGGCCGTGCGCCGACATGCAATTATGCAGGCTGGCCCCGCCCGGCAAAAAGCCTTCGGCCTTGGCGTCGTACTCGCCGTGCAGCAGGCCCATGAACTCGGTCATGACGTTGCGGTGATACCAGGGCGGCCGGAACGTGTCCTCGGCCACCAGCCAGCGCGGCGGGAAAATGACGAAATCGATATTGGCGGCGCCCGACAGATCGGACGGCGCGGTGAGCACGCTATAGATCGACGGATCGGGGTGATCGAAGCTCACGGTGCCGAGCACCATGAAACGGGCGAGATCGTATTTGTACGGCGCCAGATTGCCGTGCCAGGCGACGACGTTGAGCGGCGAATGGTCCATCTCCGCCGCCCACAGATGGCCCTGGAATTTGGCGATCATCACACAGGGCGCGGCGCGGTCCTCATAGGCGGCGACGGGGCTGAGAAAATCGCGCGGGCTGGCGAGGCCGTTGGAGCCGAGCGGGCCGAGCTCGGGCAGGCGCAGCATGGCGCCATAGTTCTCGCAGATATAGCCGCGCGACGGGCCGTCCGGCAGCTCGACGCGAAAGCGCAGGCCGCGCGGGATGACGACGATCTCGCCCGGCGCCGCGGCGATGATGCCGAGCTCGGTGACAAAGTGGGCGCGGCCCTGCTGCGGCACGACAAGTAACTCGCCGTCGGCATCATAAAAGGTGCGGTCGGTCATCGAGCAATTGGCGGCATAAAGGTGCACCGCCATGCCGACCTGAGTGGCGACGTCGCCATTGCCGCCGAGCGTGACAATGCCGGCGAGCCAATCGGTCGGCGCGGTCGGAATTGGAATCGGGCTCCAGCGCAGTTGCGTCGGCGTCGCGTCGACGTCGTTGAAAGGCGCGCTGCGCACGAGGCCATCGTCGAGGCGCGCATAGGGCCGGTGCACCACCGAGGGCTGGATCCGATAGGTCCAGGTGCGGCGGTTGTCGGCGCGCGCGGCGGTGAATGAGGTGCCCGAGATAAGTTCCGTGTAGAGGCCGTGCGGCGGCCGCTGCGGCGAGTTCCGGCCGACCGGCAAGGCGCCGGGCACCGCTTCCGAGGAGAAATGATTGCCGAACCCGCTCTGATAGCCGGGCGTCGCGGCGTCGCGCGCGGTATCGTGGCCTGCTTTCGCTTCACTGACACGCGCCGCGGGCGGCGCTTTGGTCCGATCGTTCATCCGAGTTCCACAGCGGACAGATAGTCGCGCTCGCAACTATCGGCCTTCATAGCGGTCGGGGCAAGACGCCGCCGGTTCCGGCACCCGCCAACGCGCCGCAATTCGCCTCAAATGACTCACAAAGCGCTCAAAAAGCCGCCCCCTTGGGCCGCCATGAGGCCCGTTACGAGGGGTCTAACTCCCATTTGCCAACGCCGACGTGCGCCTTTCAGGAGGCTGCGCGTACACGACTCACGAGGGGAGCCGTATGCGGCCGCTACTTGTCTTCGCCATCCTGGTTCTTGGTCTGTCAAACGCGGCGCCAGAGCCGGAATATTCGCGGCTGTTGCGCGGCACGTTTCACGCCGTACAGGACGGCGCGGTCACTTCGCTTGTTGAAATCGAATCCTCGATCGGGCGCGGCGATCGCCGGCCGATGCTGATTCCGGTATCGGCCGAAGTCGACGATTCGGTCTCGACGATCGATCCGGCGCCCGCGATGCCGCTGCCGCCCAGCGCCGATATCAATCAGTATGATGAGGCGCCGGCTGCGCTGAAACCGGATGCCGATCCGCCTGCGGGCGGCGACAGCAATCCGGCGCCGCAGGTGTCGCTCCCGGATCTGTGCAACGCATTGCTCACCTCGGCGGAGCAGAACGATTTACCGGTGGCGTTCTTTGCCAACCTGATCTGGCAGGAGAGCCGGCTGCGCGACGATGCGGTCAGCCCGAAGGGCGCGCTCGGCATCGCTCAATTCATGCCGCAAGTGGCCGCCAAGAACGGGCTGGAGAACCCGCTCGACCCGCTGCAGGCGCTGCCCGCCTCGGCGCGGCTCTTGCGCATCTTGCGCGACCAATTCCGCAATCTCGGCTTCGTCGCCGCCGCCTACAATGCCGGCGCCCGCCGCGTCGCCGATTGGCTGGAGCACGGCCGCACCTTGCCGCGGGAAACGCGCGGCTACGTGCTCAACATCACCGGCCGTTCGGTCGAAGAGTGGCGCAAGACGCCGCTCGACGATGCGGCGCTGCACTTCGTGCGGCGGCTGCCGTGCCGCGAATTGCCGGAATTCGCCGACCTCGAGCGCGCGCAGCGCGAGGCGCAAGCCGAGCAAGCGGCGCTCCAGGCGCAGGCCGAACAGCACGAAGCGCAGCAAAAGAAAGAGCCGCGGCAACCTGAGGCAACAGCGCGCGTCGAACGCAAGCATGTCGTCGTGCGCGACGGCCTCGCTCAACGCGATTACGTCGTCCCGCATGAACGCGTTGCCGAGCGCGCGCATGGCGTTGCACGCGAGCGTGTCGCCGATCGTGGCCACGGCCGCGATGCCCTGCTGCACCACGCCAGCTTTCGCATCGCCGAACGCGAACACCATCATCCCGAGCACGAAGCCAAGCAACGCCTGCATCGCGCCGCGCACGAAGGACACCGGCGCGTCTGACGCAGGGCGCTGGGCGTGCGCTTGCCCGCGGCGGCCTGGCTCACTCGATCTTGACGTTAGCCGCGCGAATAACGCGGCCGTACTGCTCGTATTGCTTATGCACGAAGGTAGCGAACGCTGCGCCGCACTCCTCGTCTGCTTGAATGCCGTCGATCGCAAGCTTTGCTTTGACTTCCGGTGCCCGCATCGCTGCCTTGAACCATTCGGCAAGCTCAGCGACCTTCTGCGCTGGCGTTCGCGCGGGTGCAAACAGTCCGTACCAAAGGTCAAGGTTAACGTTTTGATAGCCTGATTCGGCGATCGACGGCACATCCGGCAGGAGTTCGCTGCGTGACTTTGCGGCGACGGCAAGCGCGCGCAGCTTGCCGGCCTTTATCTGCTCTGCGGCTCCCGCATATTCGGCTAAGGCAGCCGTCACATGGCTCCCCAACAGCGCACCGATCACCGGCGTCGTGCCTGCATAGGGGACGAAAGTCATCTGGGCGTTCGTTTCACGACTGAGCATTCCGAAAACAATATGCAGGAACGTGCCCTGCCCTGGGCCGCCCCATGTCAATTCACCAGGTCTGGCTTGTGCGGCATGGAGCAGATCGGCGAGCGTGCGATAGGGCGATGAACTGTTGACCACGACGAACACCGGACTGTCGGCGAGACGGCAAATGGGCGCGAAGCTAGTCAGCGGGTCGTAGCTCAAACTGCGCAGATGGGCATTGAGGATCAAGTTCGGCGTGATCAGGAGCAGCGTGTTACCATCAGGCGGCGCACGTGACACGATTTCGGTTCCCACCACCGTACCCGCACCCGGACGATTTTCGATCATCATCGTCAGGCGTTCCGTGCGACCGATTTCGTCGGCAAGCAGTCTGCCCAGAATGTCGATCCCGCCCCCTGGCGGAAAGGGAACGACGATCTTGACCAGCCCTCTCGCGTCGGTCCATGCGCTTTGGCCAAGCAAGGCGAGCAAGACGAACGCAAATGCGAAGAGATTGAGCATCGGAAAGGCGATCGATCGAACGCGCGGTAACGTCATCGTGCGATCTCGCTTCACGGCCTATCCTTTCAGGCGGATTACGCTGCGCATCTCACGCCGGGGCGCCCGTCGGCGCCAATGGATGTCGGTCCGTCGATCGTCACGCGACGCAGGATACGCGGCTGATCGCCGTAATCGTCGATTGCCGTGTGCTGCGTGGCCCGATTATCCCAGATCGCAACGTCGCCGACCGACCAGCGCCACCGTACGGTGTTCTCCGGCCGCGTAATATGATCTTGCAGGATGGCAAGGAGCTGTTTGGAGTCGGCGGCGCCTACGCCAAGCACACGGCGCACAAAACCGCCGAGGACGATGGCGCGCTCTCCGGTGAGCGGATGGACCTGCACAACGGGATGCTCGGTCTGCCAGATTTTCGATTTGAAGACTTTTTGATGATAACCCCCCTGCTGATCGGTCGCGCCGGGCCGTAATTCAGCATAATCGTACGCATTACTGTGGAGCGCGCGGAGCTGCTCGGCCAAGCCGCGTAACGCTGGCGGCAACATCGTGTAGGCCGCAACCGTATTGGCCCACATCGTATCGCCGCCAACCGGGGGCACGACTACGCTTCGCAGCACGCAAAACTGCGGGAAGGCTTCCACGAACGTGACGTCGGTATGCCAATAGCTCGCGCGGGCGTTCTCACCATCGATGTCGAGGACAGCCTCGGTGCCGGCAAGGGACGGCACCGTCGGATGCGGAACGATGGGACCGAGCAACCTCGCGCAAGATTGTTGCTCGGATTCATCGAGATGCGATTGATTGCGGAAAAAGATCACGCGGTGCTGCAGCAGCGCCCCGCGAATTGCGATGACCGTCGCGCTCGGCAGGTCACCCGATAGCCTTACCCCGCAAATCTCCGCACCGATCGCAGGCGTCAGCGGACGGACATCGAGGGCCGCGGCGGCTGTGGGCGCAGACATGATCGAGATGGAGGCTTTCATCGCTTGGCACCATTTGCGTGCCGGATCACCGGCCGCTGGTGAACTACTCCTTCGGTGATATAACTGGAATTCCCCATTTGATTTGAGCCCTATAAGGACATGCCTATGCCGCGGAAAATCGACTGGGAGCGCCAGATCGGCCACCGGCTCAAGATGCGCGACTTGCACGTCTTTTCGACCGCAGCGCAGTGCGGCAGCATGGCGAAAGCGGCGCAACGGTTGGGCATTTCGCAGCCCGCCGTCTCCGAAACCATCGCCGATCTTGAGCACACGCTCGGCGTCCGACTCTTCGACAGGGGGACGAGAGGCATTGAATCGACGATCTATGGCGCCGCGCTTCTCAAACGCACCGTCGCTGTTTTCGACGAATTAAAGCAGAGCATCAGAGATATCGACTTTTTGTCCGACCCAACCGTGGGGGAGCTGCGCATCGGATGTGTCGAATCGCTGTCCGGCACCATCCTGCCGGAAATCATCCTGCTGTTCTCCAAGCGATATCCGCACGTCGTGATCACCGTAGAGAATCTGACGCCGCCCGCCGCCGAATTGCCGGGACTTCGTGAACGTCAATACGATTGCATCATTCGTTGGCTGCTCGAGCCTTTGGCCGACCAGAATTCGCAAGACGTCAATGTGGAAACGCTTTTCGAGGATCACCTGTTGGTCGCAGCCGGGGCCGGTAACCGATGGGTATCCCACCGCAGAATAGATCTTGCCGAGCTGATCGAAGAGCCTTGGATCCTGCCACCGCAGAACGCATGGAGTCATCCGTATCTCGAAACGGCCTTCCAAGCGCATGGACTTAGGATGCCCAAAGCCAGCCTGGTCAGCATGTCGATAGACCTTCGGGCACGGCTGCTGGCCGCCGGCCCATACCTTACGATCTTCACCACTTCGGTGATGCGGCGGCTGACTGCGGACCTCAGCACTCTGGCAACGCTGCCCGTCGAGTTGCGAACGCCGCCGCGCGCGGCCGTGCTCGTTACACTGAAGCACCGGACTTTGAGCCCAGTAGTCGAACGCTTCATTGCTTGCGCACGCGAAGTAGCAAAATCGGGCGCAGTCAGGGGTAGCCAGGGTCGTCCACCCGCCGCCTCGAGCCGCAACCGAGCTTAGATCAGACCGCGACTTCAGCCTGCAACCACCGCCCCCGTGGCGCGGTTGATGCCCAGCGCCAGGATGCGGTGCAGCAGATCGACGTATTTGATGCCGTCGTGGCGCGCGGCCGCGGCGAATTCCTGGCTTTCGGCGATCTCCGGATTTGGATTGGCTTCCAGAAAATACGGCGTGCCGTCGGCGGCGAGCCGAAAGTCAATGCGGGCGTAACCGTCGAGCTCGAGCGTGCGGTAGATGCGCTTGGCGCTGCGTTGAATGCGGGCGACGACCTCGGCGCTGAGATTCTTGGCCGGGCCGTGCAAAATGCCGCGGCGCTCCTGATAATCCGGATCGTGCTTGGCCTTCTCGGTGGCGATCGGCCAATCGCCCTGCGCCATATTGCCGAATTCCAGCTCCCACACCGGCAGCACGCGTAAGCGGTCGTTGCCGAGCACCCCGACATAAATCTCGCGGCCGTCGATATACTGCTCGGCGATCGCCGGCGTGCCGATGCGCTCGTGAATGAAGCCGACGCGCTCGATGAGCTTGGCGTCCGAGTCGACCACCGAGGCCTGCGCGATGCCGTAGGAGCCGTCTTCGCTCAAGCTCTTGACGATCAGCGGCAGCGGCAGCCGCGCCGGTCGACGCACCTTGCGGCGCATCGGAAACACCGTGAAGGCCGGAACCGGAATGCGGTGATAGTGCACCAGCGTCTTGGACAAATCCTTGCCGCGCGCCAGCATCAGGCCGCGCGGATTGCAGCCCGTATAGGGCACGTGCATCAGCTCGAGAAAGCTGGCGACGTTCTGGTCGTAGATCGCTTCGCCGTGAAACTGCTCGAGCAGCGTGAGCACCACGCTGGGCTTGAAGCTTTCCAGCTCGTCGCGGATCGGTTTGAGCTCGTCATGCACGCCGAGCGGACGCACGTCGTGGCCGGCGCGGCGCAAGGTCGAGACCACGTCGTATTCGGTTTTCCACTCGTTGATTTGCTGCTCGCTGAATCCCTTGAGGGAATCCGGGGGTACCAGGTCCGGGTGAACCAGCACCAAGACGCGCAGCGGTTTCATAGCGCGATCCACCTTCGCCGCGACGGACCAAACAATGCATGCATCGTTTTGGCGGTCAACAGCACGGTGAATTCCATCACAAGCTTTTGCTCGCGGCCGACCGCGCGCAGATTGAGCTCGCGGCAGCGCGCGATCATGTCGTCGAGCACTGAATCAAGCGTAAGCTGATACTCGCCGGTCCAGGTCGCGACCAGCCGGCGCACGCTGGCGCGATGGCGGCGCAGGAACGAAGACGCCGCCTCGGCGCGGCGATGTTTGACCGGGTCGGCGGGAAACAGCCGGCGCAAATCGCGGTCGTAGGTCTTCGGCGTATGGAATGCGTACAGCGCCTGCTTCTTGCGATAGTGCTCGCCGAGCGTTTCGCTGAGCTTGCTCAGCGGATCGACCCGCTCGAAGCGGCGCAAAAGCGGCCGCTGCGGCCCGATCTCGCCCATCAGCTCGTCGACATATTCGAGTTTTTTGCGCGCCGGCCAACCGGCGTAGCGCGCGCGCCAGTTCGAGCGCGGCCGCAGCCACACCGCAAATGTTTCGGCGAAATCCTCGTCGGGGTGGCTCTGCGCGTACCACAGCCGCAGGTGCTGCACGAAATCGCGGCTCGCCGGATTGGGCCGGTAATAACGCGGATACCGCCGCGAGCTGGGACCGAACAGCTGCCGCCACTCGCGCCGCCGCGCCAGCGCGTAGGCGTGCTGCACCACGTGGCCGGCTTCGTGGCGCAGGATGGCCATGCATTCGGCCCAGGTGCCGCCCTCGACGTCGATGATCATCTTGCGCTCGAGGCGCATCAGGCGCGGATGCGCCAGGTAGAACGGAATGCCGATGCCGGGCGTAGAGTCCGGGCTGAACCACTCGCTGGAAATCCAGGCATGCGGCCGCACCCGCAAGCCGGCCTGCGCCAGTTCGTCATGCAGGCTCTGCATGCAGTCTTCGAGCCAGGTGCCCTCAACGCTGACATGGAGGTCCTTCAGCCGGAGCTGCAGCAGTTCCTCGTCGGGCAGGTCGGCCCAGGGAAATTTCTTGGTACGCGGCATGGACTTCGGAGCGATAACGCAAAGCGGGCCGGGATGGTGTCATGAGGCGGCGGTGGGGACAACGGCCCAAGTACGCCGTCGCCGGACAGGGCTCACGTCCTGGTCGTGGCCCGCCGTCGATCGCAATGGCCGCAAAACTTCCGAACAGATCACGCTGTCAAGGGTCTTCGACCGCCGAAGGCGGCGCTTCGCGCCCTTGACAGCGTGATCTGTTCGGAAAAAACGCTGCCATTGCGATCGACGGCTTTCTCTGATCGCTTGCATTACTTGCGAGGTATCTTGCCGTGCGGAAATTGGTCGAATGATTAGACACGAGCACATCACCCCCGTCCTCATCGTCGGCGGCGGCCCGGTCGGGCTGGCGCTGGCCGGCGATCTGGGCTGGCGCGGCATCGCGTGCCTGCTGATCGAGCAGAGCGACGGCTCGATCTATCAGCCGCGCATGGACCTCGTCGGCGTCCGCACCATGGAGTTCTGCCGGCGCTGGGGGCTGGTCGGCGCGGTCGAGGCCTCGCCCTACCCGCGCGATTACGCCCAGGACAACATCTACCTCACGAGCCTGACCGGCTACGAGCTCGGCCGCGAGCGCTTTCCCGGCATCGGCCAGGCGCCGCCGCCGCCCGAAAGCCCGCAGCGCCGCGAGCGCTGCCCGCAGAACATGTTCGATCCGATCCTGCAGGCGTTCGCGGCGTCGCAAAAATCCGTGCGGCTGCGCTATCGCACCCGGCTCGTTTCATTCACGCAGGACGCCGAGCGCGTGATCGCCACGATCGAGAACGCCGAGACCGGCGAGCGCGAAGACATCGCCGCGCGGTACATCGTCGGCTGCGACGGCGCGCGCAGCCTCACTCGCGAGACGCTCGGTATCCGCATGCTGGGCAATCCGGTGCTCACCTACACGACCAACGTCATCTTCCGCTGTCCGCATCTGCTTGCGCTGCACGACAAGGGCAAGGCCTACCGGCACATCTTCATCGGGCCGGAAGGCACCTGGGCCACCATCGTGGCGATCAACGGCCGCGATCAGTGGCGGTTTTCGCTGATCGGCAGCGCCGAGCAGCGCGACTACACCACCGACGACATCAAGGCCGCGATCCGCCGCGCCGTCGGCCGCGATTTCGAGTTCGAGATCTTGAGCGTGCTGCCATGGGTGCGCCGCGAGCTGGTCGCCGAAAATCTTGGCAACGGACGCGGCTTTATCGCCGGCGATGCCGCCCACATGATGTCGCCGACCGGCGGCTTTGGCATGAACACCGGCATCGGCGACGCCGTCGATCTGTGCTGGAAGCTTGCGGCGACGCTGCAAGGCTGGGGCGGCGAGCATCTGCTCGATTCCTATACGCGCGAGCGCCAGCCGGTCGGCGCCCGCAACGTCGCCGAGGCGAGCGGCAATCTGCGCCGCATGCTGTCGGTCGGCGCTCATCCGGACATCGCCGACGATACGCCCGCGGGCGCGGCGACCCGCGCAAAAGTCGGCCCGGCATTCACCGAGATGATGCGCCGCGAATGGTTCACGCTCGGCATTCATCTCGGCTATCGCTACGAGGGCTCGCCGATCTGCTGGCCGGACGGCACCGCGCCGCCGCCCGACGAGGCGCGAAAGTATGTGCCGGTGGCGCGGCCAGGTCACCGCGCACCGCACGCCTGGCTGGCCGACGATCGCTCGACCCTCGATCTGTTCGGCCGCGGTTTTGTGCTGCTCGGCTTCGGCGCCGCCGCGGGCGAAGCCGAGCCGCTCATCCAGGCCGCGCAGGCACGCGGCGTACCGCTGGAATTCGTCGCCCTCAATGAGCCGCAGGTTGCGGCGCTCTACGAGCGCAAATTCGTGCTGGTGCGACCTGACGGCCACGTTGCGTGGCGCGACGACCGCATGCCCGACGATCCGCTGGGTCTGATTGACGTGGTTCGCGGGGCAGCAATGGTTCCCAACCCCGCACGAAACGCGGTAGGATCACCGCACCGCGAAACGATTTCGTAGGGTGGGCTGAGCGAAGCGAAGCCCACGCGGTTCTGCGAAGCGATCGTACGTGGGCACGGCGCTTCGCGCCTTTGCCCACCCTACATTCCAGCTCGAGGCGCCGTCATGACTCAAAAAATTCCATCCCGCGAAGAACTGGCCCAATCCGGCTCGCTCGAAGAGCTGTACGGCAAACTTGCCCTGGTCGGCATCGCGCCGGGCTGGGCCAAGAAGACGCCGTCGCTCTACTCGGAGCCAAAGAAAAATTTCCAGCCGGCGCATTGGAAATACGAGCAGGCGCGCGGCGCGCTCGATGCGGCCGGCCGGCTGATCAACACCGAGCTTGCCGAGCGGCGCAATCTCATCCTCTACAATCCGGCCGCCGAGGCGAGCTACGGCACGGTGCGCACGCTGGTTTCCGCCTACCAGATGATCATGCCGGGCGAATGGGCGCGCTCGCACCGCCATACGCCGAACGCGCTCCGCCTCATTCTGGATTCCGAGCCCGGCGTCTACACCGAGGTGGACGGCGTCAAGATCGCCATGGATCCGGGCGACGTACTGCTGACGCCAAACTGGTCGAGCCACGGCCATGGCAATAACAGCCGCGCCTGCGCCTACTGGCTCGATTTTCTGGACGTGCCGCTGGTGCATCTGCTCGAGCCGGTGTTCTTCGAGCCGGCCGAAGAAGAAGGTGACAACGGCAAGGATGCGTCCGCCGGCCCGCCGCCGACCAAAGATTCGCCGTTCGTGTTTCCGATCAGCGACACGCTCAAGCGCCTCGATGCCGCCAAGCCCGATCCGTCGGGACCGTTCGGCACCAGCGTGCAACTCGGCGATCCGGCGATGGATACGATCGGACTGCACATGATGCGGCTTAAGCCGCGCGCCAAGACCGCGACCTTGCAGACCACCGCCAACAACATTTACGCCGTGGTACAAGGCAGCGGCGCAACAACGGTCGACGGCGAGCGCTTCGAGTGGCACCGCGGCGACGTGGTCGCCGCGCCAGCGTGGCGGCCGCACGCGCATGAGGCCGGCGAGGACGCGCTGCTGCTGCGCGTCACCGACGAACCGGTGATGCAGCGGCTCGGCTTTTTGCGCGTCGAACAGCCGAAGCACGCTACAAATTAGGGCCATGTGCTGCCGCTGCATCACTCCAATGTCATGCTCCGCGAAGGCGGAGCATCCAGTAATCTCCTGAATCGTTCGCGATTACTGGATCGTCCGCTGTCGCGGACGATGACAGGAGAGAGGTAGCTGCGCATGCGGTAAAGAAAATAAGGGGAGGAGCGCTTGTTGAGGATTTCGTCCTGTGTGACGGCGGCTATTCTCGCTATCCTGTGCACTGCCGCCTCGGCGCAAGTCGCCGATTTCCAGCCGGTCGGCGAAGCCACGCTGGCCAATCCCGATGCGGCCGACTGGCTGATGATCAGCCGCACCTTCGACCAGCAGCGTTTTTCGCCGCTCGATCAGATCAACAAGAGCAATGTCGGACAGTTGCGCATGGCCTGGGCGCGCGGGTTGCCGGCCGGCACTCAGGAATCGACCCCGATCGTCTATCGCGGCGTCATGTATCTCTATGTGCCGGGCGCCGGCATCGAGGCGGTCGATGCCACCAACGGCGATCTGATCTGGGAATACCAGCGCGATTATCCGCGGACGGTCAATCCGCAGGCGGCGCGCAACAAGAACCTCGGCATTTTCGGCGACATGATCTTTTTCGCCGCGCCGGACGGTTTTTTGATCGCGCTCGATGCCAAGACCGGCAAGCTCCGCTGGGAGAGCAAGCTCGACAACGGCGGCCAGACCGCGGGCGGCATGCTGGTGGCCGACGGCAAGATCATCACCAACCGCACCTGCGAGCAGAACGAGCGCGACAACTGCTTCATTGCCGCCAACGACGCCGCGACCGGCAAGCTGCTGTGGAAGTTCTACGTCACCGCCGCGCCGGGCGAGCCGGGCGGCGACACCTGGGCCGACATGCCGGTCGAGCAGCGCGCCGCCGGGCCGTGGGGCCTGCCGGGCTCGTACGATCCCAAGCGCAAGGTGCTGTATTGGGGCGTCGCCAATCCGAACGCCTATACGCGGCTGCTTCGTCACGGCAGCGCCGACGCGGTTCCGCTCGGCGCGCCCGCCGATCTCTACAGCAATTCGACGCTGGCGCTCGACGTCGAGACCGGCAAGCTCATCTGGTACTATCAGGAGCTGCCCGGCGACGATTGGGACGCCGATCACAACCACGAACGCATCCTGGTGCACACCAAGCTCGATCCCGATCCGAAATCGGCCAAGTGGGTCAATCCGGCACTCAAGAGCGGCGAGGAGCACGACGTGATCGTCACCGTTGCCGAAGGCGGTGGGCTGTTCGTGCTCGACCAGGCCGACGGCCGTTTCCTCTACGCGCGGCCGTTCCCCTACGACGATCCCAACATCAACATGAACAAGATCGATGTGAAGACCGGGCAGACCTTCGTCAACCCGGAAAAGCTGTTCCACAAGGACGGCGATCACATCATCGGCTGCTACCATAATACGCGCGGCCTGTGGTCGATCGCCTATTCGCCGCGCACCAACGCGGTCTACGTGCCGTTCCAGGATCAGTGCGTGTCGATGACCGCGAACGCCAAGGCAAAAACCGGGTGGGGACCGCGCAACGGCGTGCTGCGCCCCGGCTCCGATCCGAACAAATACATGAATCTCGGCAAGGTCGACCTCGTTACCGGCGAGTTGCACGTGCTGTACTCGCAGCCGCAGCCCGGCGCCGGCTCGGCGCTGACGACCGCCGGCGGCCTGGTGTTTTGGGGCGACGAAAACCGCCGCTTGCGCGCCTTCGACGACGAGACCGGCAAGGTGCTCTGGGAATCGGTGCTCGGCGGCATGATCACGACCAGCACCATCAGCTACGCGGTCAACGGCAAGCAATATGTGATGGTGTTTACCGGCGAAGGCCAGTCGCTGTCGTCGGGGCCGCTTCGCCTGATGCAGAAGTCGATGCCGAAGCCGGTGCACGGCCACAACGCGATCTACGTGTTCGCGTTGCCGTGAGCGTGTCCGAGCCGATGCGCCGATTGCGGCGCTTGCTGATGCTCTGCAGCGCGCTGCTGATTCCAGCCGCGGCGTCTGCGCAAGACGGGGCACAGATCGCCGCCGGTGCGGACCTCTATCGCGACAAATGCGCCGAGTGCCACGGCGAGCGGCTGGTCAATCCCGGAGCGAGTTTCGACCTGCGCAAGCTGCGCGCCGACGAACGCGCCCGTTTCGATAAATCGGTCAACGACGGCAAGGGCCAGATGCCGGCCTGGGGCGGCGTGCTCGGCGCCGAGGAGCTGGACGCGCTGTGGGCCTACATCCGCTCCAAGGCGTACGATTAGGGCGACGTTACCTGATCGACGGCTCGCGCCGGCCGCTTATGGCGACTGCAACGCCTCAAGGCGACCAGGTGACGAACCGCCGCTCCAAGAACTCGACCGCGTAGAACAGCACGATGCTGATCAGCGTCAGCAGGATGATCGCCGCGAAGGCGAGCGGCGTGCGCGACTGCGCGGTCGAGATCATGATCAGATAGCCGAGGCCGTCCTGCGCGGCGACGAACTCGCTGATCACCGCTCCGATCACCGCGAAGGTGATGGCGATCTTGCAGCCGGTGAACAGATGCGGCAGCGCCACCGGAATGCGCAGGCGGCGGAAAATCGCCGCCGGCGAGGCGCGCATCGCGTGCATGAGGTCGAGCATCGGCCTCGGCACCGCTTCGAACCCGGCCACCACATTGATCAGGATCGGGAAAAAGCAGACCAGCACGACGATGACGATCTTGGGCAGGCTGCCGATGCCGAGCCACAGAATGACGAGCGGCGCCAGCGCCACTTTCGGCACGGATTGGGCCCCGAGCAGAATCGGATAGAGCAGCCGCCGCAACGTCACGGTGAAAGCGATGAGAACGGCGAGCGGCAGCGATATGGCAAGTGCGACGAGAAAGCCGATCACGGTTTCGCCGAGCGTCACCACGCTGTGCTGAACGAGGTCGGACGCCCACTCGCGCGCGGCGGCGACGATCGCCGACGGCGCCGGCAGCATCCAGCCCGGCACGTTGAACAGGCGCACGCCGGCCTCCCAGACCGCCAGCAGCGCCAGATAGATGAGCGGCGTCGTGGTCTGCGCGGCGAGCGATTTGAGACCGCGACCGGTCACGGCGGATCGGCTTTCCTGTCGACTTTGCCGTCGACTTTCCTGGCGTCGAACAGCAGCTCGCGCGCCGTCTGTCTGATTTCCAGAAAGCGCGGATGTTTCTCGGTTACGATGTCGCGCGGCCGCGGCAGATCGATCGGCATATCGAGCCGGATGCGGCCGGGCCGGCGCGACATGACGATCAGCCGATCGCCGAGCAGCACCGCCTCGTCGATCGAATGCGTGATGAGCAGCGCGGTGCGGCCGAGATCCTGCCACAGCCGCGACAATTCGAGCGACAGTTCCTCGCGGGTCAGCGCATCGAGCGCGGCGAACGGCTCATCGAGCAGCAGCATTTTCGGATCGGCCAGCAGCGCCCGGCAAAACGCGGCGCGCTGCCTCATGCCGCCGGACAGCATATGCGGCCGATGACCGGCGAAATCCTTCAGGCCGGTCAACTCGAGCAGCCAATCGGCGCGCTGGCGCGCCGCCTGCCGCGGCAGCGCCATGACCTCCGCGGGCAGCATCACGTTTTCCAGAACACTCGCCCAGGGGAACAGCACGTGATCCTGGAAGACGATGCCGACATCGCGCGACGGGCCGTCGAGCGCGGCGCCGTAGCGCCGCAGCCGGCCTTGGCTCGGCGTTTCCAGCCCGGCGATCAGCCGCAGCAGCGTCGACTTTCCGCAGCCGGACGGCCCAACCACGGAAACGAAGCTGCCGGCTGCGATGGCGAGATCGAGCGGGCCGAGCGCGTGCACCACCTCGTCGCCGGTGCCGAACGACTTCTCGACGCCCGCCAGCTCGACGATCGGCGCGCCGCCCCGATCGTGCTTCGTCGCCGCAGGCGCCGCCGGATCCGCGCCGGCCTGCAGCGGCTGCGCCATCATTCGACAAAGCCGGGGACGAACATATCCTGGGGCTGCACCGGGTTTTTCACCGGATACGATTTCTGCATGATGTCGATGGTGCGCTTGATGCGGCCGCCGTCGATCACGCCGAGCGGATGGCCCGGCACGACCGCCAACTCGCGCACCAGCTCGGTTTCCCCTGTGGCAACGTCGGCGGAAATTTCCTTGTGATATTTGTGCAAAATCTCGCCCGCTTCCGTTGGATTGGCGAACGCATCGTGCATGCCCTTCAGGGTAGCGCGGACGAATGCCTTGAGCAGCTGCGGATTCTGTTGGATCGTCTGCTCGGTCGCGATGATGCCGTTGCCGTAATAATCGAGCCCGGCGTCCTTATAGGCGAGACGCACCAGCTGTTTCGGCTTGACCGCGTCGGCAAGCAGCGGCTGGCCGACGGTAAATTGCCCGACGCCGTCGACGCGGCCGGTCGCCAACAGCGACGGCAGCGCCGAGACTTCCGCGGTGATCCATTTCACCTTCTTAGCGTCGATGCCGGCGGCCTGCGCATAGGCGTTGAAGATCACCGGAATGGCGCTGAACGCGGTGTCGGCGAGCGTCTTGCCTTCGAGGTCCTTCGGCGTCTTGATGCCGCTGTCGGCAAGCGCGAAGATCGCATGCGGCGGCGTGGCGTAAACGATGGCAAGCAGCTTGACCGGAATGCCGTCGTTGCCGCGCGCCAGCGTCAACGCGCCGGCATCGGCGAAACCGATGGTCGCGGCGCCGGACGCCACCTTTTTGATGGCGTCGATCGAGCCCTGGCCGCGCAGGAAATTGAGATCGATGCCCTCTTGTTTGTAATAACCCTTGTCAAAGGCGACGTAGTAATACGAATGGCGGCCGTAATAGCCGAAATCGGTGATGAAATTCACCTCGGCGGCGCGCGCGGACGGCGCTGCAACAAAGGCGGCGGCGACCAGCATGGCGCCGACAAGCCGAGCGACCATTCGCGTCATGGTGAACTCCTTTGACCAAAATAAATGCGGCGTTGCTCCCGCGTCCACTGCGTGTGGTCGACCGCAGAACGAGCGACGTTTATTGTCCCGGACGGAGCCGACGCTAGGCAATTCATCGCAGCCGGTCAATGCTGCGGCTGTCTCCCGTGCCGCGGCGTCCGCTGCAAGCGCAATGCAAGCCGCTGCCCGCTGCAACCTGAAATCATCCCGCGTCAGGCAGTGTTCTTGACACTGCGCCGAGCCGTTCGTAACCAACCGCAGGCTCCTTGTTTGCATGACGAGCAACGCGTGGCGAAGACAAAACGGATCGCCGTAGTCGGCGCCGGGCTGGGCGGCTTGACGGCGGCCGGCTTTTTGCAGCGCGCCGGTTTTGCCGTGACGGTCTACGAGCAAGCCCCGGCGTTCTCGCGCATCGGCGCCGGCATCATTCTGTCCGCCAATGTCAGCAAGGTGCTGCGCCGGCTCGGCCTCGAAGATGGCCTGGTCGCCGCCGGTATCAAATCCGAGCGCTATGTCAGCCGCGCGTGGGACAGCGGCGCCACCATGTACGAGATCGTGTTCGACGCCGACAGTGAGCGGCATTACGGCGGACCCTACATCCACATCCATCGCGGCGATCTGCATGCGGTGCTGGAGCGCGGCGTCGCGCCCGGCACCATCGCGTTCGATCATCAGCTCGTGGATATGAAGGAGACACGCGATAGCGTGCGGCTCATCTTCGGCAACGCAGCCGAGGCGGACGCCGACCTCGTCATCGGCGCCGACGGCATTCGCTCAAAAGTGCGCGAGTTTCTGCTCGGGCCCGAGCCGCCGCGTTTTGCCGGCGCCGCCGCGTATCGCGCGATCTTTCCGGCGGCACGGCTCGACGGCTTTTACATTCCCGATTGCACCAAGTGGTGGGGACCCGACCGCCACTGCCTGCCCTATTACCTGACCGGTCGGCGCGACGAAGTCTACGCGATCGGCGTGGTGCCGGCGGCGAACTGGGACAGCGACGAACAATCGGTGCCGGCGACGCGCGAGCAATACCTCGAATCGTTCGCCGGCTTTCATGCCGACCTGCAGCGCGTGCTCCAGGCGGTCGACGGCGTCACGCTGTGGCCGATCTTCGACCGCGAGCGCAACGATTGCTGGAGCGGCGGCCGCCTCGTGCTGTTAGGCGACGCCTGTCATCCGATGCGGCCCTACATGGCGGCGGGCGGCGCCATGGCGGTCGAAGACGCGGCGGTTCTGGCGCGCTGTTTGCAGGAGTTCGCCGATCTTGAAGAAGCGTTCCGCACCTACGAGGCGACGCGCATCGCCCGCGTCGCCGACGTGCAACGCATCTCCATCGAGAACAGCTGGATGCGCGGCCCGACCGAGACCGACTGGTTTTATTGCTATGATGCCTGCACCGCGCCGCTGGCGAAGTAGCAACCATTAAGCGGAGGCAGGTCTATCGACCCAAGGGGTTCCGCGCTGGACGACGGTATTTGCGTAGATCAGAAGCTTTCGGGCGCAGGCGATAAGAGCTTCATTATGGGCTTTTCCACGTTT